>OCHI01000023.1_pt1 | contig 218145 bp, 212 predicted proteins | sample 1538691 | NCBI WGS metagenome assembly OCHI01 (sample SAMN04571718, study PRJEB22368) | human gut metagenome | biome: human gut; material: stool | host: Homo sapiens | place: Luxembourg | collected 2012-09-21 | reverse complement strand
CTGTTAGAAGCCACTTCCATAGGAACTACTGTACCGCATGGGAGGGGTAATTCACGATAAAATCAACATTATCTGATATTTCCATAATATCAATCATTTCGTTACCTCCTTATCGAACCGTTACCGTACAAACAAACTTTTTCTTGCCAACCATGACTACGATCTTTGCTTTTCCTTTCTTCACAGCTGTGATCTTTCCTCTTGATGTCACTTTTACGATCTTTTTGTTGGAAGTCTTATATTTAGCCTTAGAAGTACATGTAATCGGATTGATCACTGGTCTTAACTGATAAGACTTCTTTCGGTTCAATGTCAGCTTCTTTGATACGTTTTTAATTGCTGTACAAGCAACCGCATTTTTCTGAACGGTTACATTGATCGTCTTTTTAAGTCCTGATGCCAGTGTGATCGTGATCTTGGCTTTTCCAGTCTTATTTCCTGCTTTGATCGTACATGCTCCGTTTCTACTTCCGAAAACTTTTACAATCTTCTGATTGCTGCTTGTCCATGATTTTACAGAATCTCCCGTTGCAAGTCCACTTACGACAAATTTCTTTGTTGCCTGTTTGCGTTTCAGCTTCAAGGATGATGCATTAGTTTTGATCGTAGCTTTCAGCTGATTGCCAACATTTCTAGTTTCTTCTTTTCCGCAGACATTACAGATCCGTTTCTGTACTCCACCGGTAAAGACACTCTGTGTTGTTACGGTCTGCCAATCACCAAACTTGTGTCCAGTGGCAGGAATCGTCTCTGTCTTTGTTTCTTTGCAGTCTGCACAAGTGTATGTCTTAGAACCATCTTTTTCACAAGTAGCTTTCTCTTCACTGGTTACTTTCCAGTCATGATCGGATTTTTCTGTCGCAGAACCTTTTTTGATCAGCTCTCCACAGTCGGTGCAATAGATATCTCCACTATAGCCTTCTTCCTTGCATGTAGCTTTCTTTTCATTGCGGACCTCTGTGTGCTGATGTCCTGTTGCTTTTAAGATTTCCTCTTTTGTTTCTCCGCAATTTTTACATGTATAGACTTTTAAACCATCTTCGGTGCAGGTTGCTTTTTTGGTTACCTTTCCTTCATCCCATGTGTGGTCTTTCTTTGGAATTGCTTCTGTTTTCGTGTCACCACAAATGCTGCAGGTGTAGGTTTTGCTTCCTTCTTCTTTGCAGGTAGCTTCTTTTGTAACCTTACCGTTATTCCACTGATGTTCTGTTTTTGGAATGGATTCTGTCTTTGTCTCTCCACAGTTCTTGCAGGTGTAGGTTTTTGTTCCTTCTTTCTTACAAGTCGCAGCTTCGGTTACTTTTCCACTATCCCAAGAATGTCCAGTGGCTTTCACTACTGCTCCTTTACTGATCAGCTGACCACAATCTTTACAGTAGGTATCTCCGCTGTAACCATCTTTCTCGCATGTGGCTGCTTTTTTATCTTTTATTTCTGTATGTTGATGACCAGTGGCAGGGATTGTCTCTACATAGGTCTTATTACAGTCTGCGTCTGTACAATGATACGTTTTTTCTCCGTTTTCTGTACAAGTAGCTTTCTTTGTGATCGTTCCCTGATCCCAATGGTGGGATGTAACTGGAATCTTTTCTGTCTTTGTTTCGCCACATGTCTTACAGGTGTATGTCTTAACACCTTCCTCGGTTTCTGTTGCTTCTTTTGTAATCACTCCGTTATCCCATGTATGACCGAGTTTATTGATCACTGTTCCGGATTCCAGTTTTGTATTACAGTCGGTACAGTAAGTATCTCCTGTATAGCCATCTTCGGTACAGGTAGCTTTCTTTGCGTTTCTTACTTCTTTGTGCTGATGTCCGGTAGCAGGAATGACTTCTATCTTTGTCGTATTGCAGACAGTACAGGTATAAGTCTTTTCTCCATCTTCCGTACAGGTAGCTTTTTTGGTTACTTTTCCTTCATCCCAGGAATGCTCTCCTAATGGATTACTTAATGTCACATCTTTTGTCTCTCCACAAACGCTGCACTTATAATGTTGGATTTCTCCAATGGTGCATGTAGCAGGTGTCGTTGAGACAAGTTCCCATGTATGATCGACCTTATCAAGCACATCGACATCTCGATCTCCGCAGTTCTTGCAGATTCTGTGTCTTGCTCCGTATTTTTTACACGTTGGAGCCTGATCAAGAACCCATTCTCCATAATCATGTTCTGTTTCAATAAGTTTTGGGATCACGGTTCCTGTTTCTAGCTTTTTACCACAATCTTTACAGTAAGTGTCTCCGGTGTACCCTTCTTCTTTGTAAGTTGCATCCTTTTGATTCCGTACTTCTGTGTGGATATGACCGGTCGCAGGTGTCTGTCGTCTTGATGTTGTAAGTCGACAGTTTTTACATACATAGTAGCTGATACCTTTTTCTGTGCAAGTAGGAGCTTTTACTACATGCTCTTCATAGTCATGTTTTGTTTTTGGGATCTCTTCGGTCTTTGTTCCACCACAGCGACTACATGTATAAGTCTTAACTCCTGTTTCGGAACAGGTAGCTTCTTTTGTAACCTTTCCGTTATCCCATGTATGACCAAGTGCGGGTTTGGTTTCTACTTGTTTTTTTCTTCCACAAAGACTATGAGTACACGTATAAGTTGTAATTTCAGGATTTTCACAAGATTGCTCTTGAGTGATTTTTGCATTACCCCATTCATGACCAAGGGCCGGTGCTGTTTCTACATAATTTTTATATAAACATCCCTTGTTTTTGCAAGAATATACTGTTGTTGCAGGGTTTTCACATGTAGCTCCATTGTGTCCACTTTCCCATAAATCATGATTTCCTTTGCATATGGAATGTTCTTTCAAGTAGTCATCCTGTGATATATTTTTATAGGTATCCTCTATTGTAGTATTATCTGGAGTATAAAGACTGAATAGATATTTTTGACCCGGCAGCAGTTCTTTCCCAGGTTCTCCATCCTCTTTAAAATAAGCATTTGTAGGATCTACATAGTAGTAAGTACCATCTATTTCAACCAGATTCCATGCATGTCGAATTCTATTACTGTTTGTTATGCCATCTTCAAACAAAGCATTTAAACCTACAGCATTTGCCATATAATAAAAAGTCCCTGCGTATCCATCGCAAACGGCCAATCCATCTAAGACAGCTCCTGTTAGGTCGTGCTGATATTTTGTTTCATTATCATCGTCATATCGCACATTTGAAACAATCCAGTTTGTAACTGCTTTAAATTTATCATAATCAGATTTTCCATCAAGATTCAATGATTTGATAACTTCATCTAATTTCTTTGTAGCTTCTTGATATCTATCCCGTCTATCTCCATATCCGCCACTTCCAGAATAGTATCCTTTATATTCACCATCTGAATATTTTATCCCATCTGAACGATTCTCTGCCAGCAGATTGCCTCCTCCAACAGTAAATGCGGACATTGTATGCCCTTCATTTGGCTTCCCTGTATCTTTATAAATTTCATTATGAATATCTTTATCACATTTTCCATTCTCAATATCTTCAATCGTATGATCCGATTTTATTTCAACTGGAATATCAAGATCATACCTTGCATATTTATTTTCAAGAAAGATTCTTTTTGCCATAGAAGCAATTTCTTTAACCATTTGATCATATGATGTGTATACACAGGTTTTATCCGTTACACACTCGATATTTCCATGCTGATCTTCCCTATAATAAAAACCATCTACGCTAGAATCAGCCAATTTAGTCCACGTTCTATCCGACTCTTCTGCATGAACATGAACTTCTGTGTTCGGTAACACACCAGTCGTTACCGTAGCCATAGATAACGCAACAGCCATCGCAGCTGCTGCCACTCGTTTTCCTTTTTTTACCTTACTCATAATCTACCTCCAATTTTACTTACCCTCTAGTTTTTTGCTGCTCAACATACCATTTAATCGTATCCAGACTAATAAAATCTTCTGTGCTAACAAAATAAGATCTAGTCCAAAGAGAACTCATTTTTGATAGTTCTTTAAATTCCTTTCTTAATATTTTTGATGTGTACTCTCTGATGCTCCCCATGATCCTTGTTATTGTTGTCTGTGGATATGCTCTTACATATAAATATACATGATCCACATCACATTTCATCTCAAGAATCTCGATCTGATCCTTTTCACACTGTTCCTTTGTTAATTCTTTCATTCGTTCTTCTACCCCAGGGATCAAAAATATCTTTCTTCGATACTTTGGGCAAAAAACGAAATGATACTTGATCAGTGATGTTGTTGTTTTTGTAACTTTATATTCTCTTTTCATACTCTTATTATAACACAAGTATGTAGCTGTTTGCAAGCTATACAGCTACAATATATAAAAATGTTCAAAAAAAATTCTCCAATCCGAAATTGGACTGGAGGATAAAAGTGAACTACTCCGACTTAAAGAAGTTGGAGCTTCCTATTTCTACCACAACGGTTATTATCACACTCATCTGAGCAGTTTTCCCCTCGTGTCCATAGGCGTATCCTTCTGATGATCAGAAGAAAGTTTGGACTATCCCATTCCTACTGTTCTTTTTTATTTTTTAGGCTGCGGATCGTAAGATGCGTAACCCTTCGTTCTTGATATTGACCGCAGCATTCAGATCCCTGTCATGGATACTACCACACTTTGGACAAATCCATGTCCTAACGTTCAGTTTTTTCACTTCTTGATTTTGAAAACCGCAGCAGCTACATAACTGACTGGAGGGAAACCATCGATCAACCTTTTCAAGTTTTCCACCTTTGTTATGTAATTTATACTCTAACATCGTAAGGAACATCCCATATCCGTTATCCAGTGTAGCCTTTCCATTACCAAAACCTTTGTTTGCCATTGACCGCATGTTCAGATCTTCTACTACAACATAATCATATTGCTTGGTGATCGCAGCTGATTTTTTGTGTAGAAAATCTTTTCTCTGATCCGCGGTATGTACATATAGTTTTGCAATCTTTTTTAACTGTTTCTGATAGTTCTTACTGTGAATATCTTTGTTCTTTAACTTTCGTTGTCGTTTTACCAGTCGCTTTTGTGCCTTCTGAAAGAACTTTGGCATATCTCCCAATCTGCCGTTACTGTCCATGTACAGTCCATCCGACTTGTAATCCAGTCCAAGAACTTTTTCATCAAAAACAGGTAATGGAGTGATCTCTTCTTCTTTTTCGCAAAGGAGAGAGATATAATAGCTACCGTCACTTTTTTGTGATATGGTCGCAGATTTAATGATCCATTCCGGTCCGGGCAGCCGATGCACAATAGCATGAATCATACCAACCTTTGGAAGCTTGATCCCATGATCCATAATCTGTATCGTTCCTTTTTGATTATTTGTCGTATAAGATCTTCGGCTTCTTTTCTTTGATTTGAATTGTGGAAACCGAAAGTTTTTCGGATTTTCAAAAAAGTTTTTGAATGCCCGATTTAACTGCATCTGTACATTCGCCAGTGCTAGACTGTCCACTTCTTTTAGAAATGGATATTCTTTTTTGTATTGAGCCGGTGTCGGATGTAATGTCTTTCCGGTCTCTTTGTAATGGTTATTTTTATCTGCTAACATAAGATTCCATACTTTTCGACAACAGCCAAAACTTTTAGCAAAGAATACTTTCTGTTCTTCTGTCGGATAAACCCGATATTTGAACCCAAGATGCATATATTTACTCCTTTCTTTGATATTCTTACTTTTCAGATTCATCCCCTACCTACAGAGGAAGGGGACTTTTCTTAACCATTGTTAAAAATTTTGCATTTTCTATTGAAGAGTCAAATACTAATTTGCCATTATCTGAAATATTTAATAATTCAATTTTTTCTATTGTTCCAAAACCATATTGAATTCCAAGTGCAGAAAAGCTATTGTTAAAAAATGGAGAAGCAAATTTGTCAATACCATCAAAATCAACAGATATATTCCTTTCTTCTTTTATAGCATGTTCCAACTTTGTTTTCAACTGTAATCCTTTTGTCCTTGATGCTGCATCTTTTGTAAATGATTTTAATTGTATTATCATGTTAAATCCTCCTTGCCATATGTATGTATATGATCATAATCAGCATTTATGGTTATATTAATCATTGTCAATGTATTGTTTTTTAATTCTATTTGTTTTATTTTCTCTTACATAACTTAACTTCTCCGTTTTCATTAGTTGTATCGCTTGCAATCTTGGTTTCTTCCGGTCCAATCTTGAACGTCACAATTCCTTTGCTCTGATCAACGGTTGCATTGGTGCTGTCAGATGTCAGTGCTAAGAGTTTGAAGTATTTCTCTCCACCACTCTTCTTTATTATATTGTTCCAATGCAAAAAACTCTTTATCAAATTTTTGCACATACTCTTTTATATGTTTCTGAAGGATTTTAAACTTTGCATCCTTCTCCGGCAAATCTTGATGATTTATATAATCAATTGGATATTCATTTACAATATCATTTTTTATTTCGTCACCAGAAACAACTTTCCAAAATATTTTCTGATTTAAGATTACATCCCTCATTGCAATATTTCCATGTAATAAGTTATAAACACTTAATAAAGATATCTTTACAACAATATATTCTCCATTTTCTATATTCGTACATAATGCCAAATAATATTGACACTCATCGTCTTTACATAATAAAAAAATTGGAACATATTCATAATCAACTAATATATGATCTAAATATACATTTTTATTTTCCAAAATAAAACACAATTCTTTATTCATTTTTATTCTCCATAATTCTAAAGCTACTCAGAGTTTGTTTCCAATTGTAATAAATAATTTTGAGCTTTTTCCTTATTACATCTAATAAAAGTTCCAGGTTTAGGTAAATCTAAAGGATCAATTTCCTCGGTATTTATTTCATAACTTTTTTCCGTTCCTTCCATATCCATATCTATAACTATTGCTTTTTGATGTTTTAAAAAGGCAGTCACAATATCAATTTCTGCAGTAATTAAAGCCCTTAATATTTTCGTATCACACTTAGTAATTATCCATTTTTGGCCATATCGAATATCGGAACATAAACAAAGATATGTTTGATTTAATTGATCGTGGCATATAAATAGTATTGGCTCGCTTTCAAATTCAAAAAAAACATATTCTAAATATAATTGGCCAACTTTTTCTACATTATTGAAATATAAATTACTCATTTTCTTTTACCTCCTTAAAATAATTTTGAGGATCTGATTCCTCGTATATCCACCAATCAACATGCGTACCGTCTTTCGATTTATCTCTTTCGTGTATCTGGACTCTTTTCGTTATTCTTTCATAGAATTAATCAGGTCATTAATCAGTTTCGTGTTTTCTTCCACTTTCTTTGGATCAATCCCTGCCATCTCAAACACATTAACATGTGTTGAGTTGGGGCTTGGGTCTAACTTTATTATTTCTCCACCAAGCTCAAAGAACTTTTCAACTGGGATTCCTCGACTGATTACTGATTTTACAATTTCTTTATTAATCTCTTCATCTTGGTTTTTCTTCACATCTTTCTCCTCTCGTATCGACATTCTGCTTATCGACCTCTGCCTGTGACAAACTTAATTTCTTTCATGACATCGTCTCCTGTATATGATTTTATTTTGCTTCATCATATTTTAGCATGTAAATATCATTCCCATAAAGTGTTGCCATCTGCTGCCACCATTTTTCACCGATCTCTGGGATTTCATCCATCTTTTCAAGTAGTCGCAGACATATCAGCAGCTCTTTAAATCCAACCATAAAAACATAATCTCCCTGCTTCATCTCAAAATAAAACTGATCTCTTTCAGGAACAAATCCACCTTCTGCTTTAAATGTTTCATCATCCTGTACTGCGGTTCCTGTAAGTTTTGCTATTTTCTTTTCATCGAAACATTTTTCCATCTTGTTCTTCTCCTCTTTTTACAGAAACGATCCCACAGCCCAAAAACTGTGAGATCATTATTGGTTGTTATTTTTTCTTCTTCAGGATTTTCATACCCTTTTTCTTTTTCAGATAATAGAATCCTGCTGCTAAGATCAGTACGAATCCACCGATCAGTGGAAGGTAAGTCTTGATATTACTGAATCCACCAGTTGATGGCAGGTTCAGTGTGGAATCATTGCTCACCTCATAAGTTAAGTGATAGAAATAATAGTTATTTCCCTGCTTGATCGCATTGCTCACATCGATATTTTGATCGTTCACTTCGCTTTGTGTCACTGTCATTGGAATCGTTACATCGATTGGTTCTTTTAACAGTGTCTTACCGCTCTGTGTCTTTGTCTCTGTGATCTTATACTTATCCGGCAGTAATCCATCAAACTTGATCTCTCCATTTTCGTTTGTTATGTCACTTGCGATCTTGTTTCCATCGGAATCTTTGATCGTAAATTCCACACCTTTTAATCGTTTTCCGGAGGAATCTTTTTTAACTAATTTCACGGATCCACGGATCATCTGGTTAACGAAAGTTGCATCCGCTGTCAATTTTGCATTTCCCATAGTTCCTTCTGGTCCGATCTTAAATGTTACAGTTCCTTTGCTCTGGTCAACCGTTGCATGGGTGCTGTCAGATGTAAGTGTTAGGAGCTTAAAGTATTTCTCTCCACCACTCTCGCTGCATGTATAAGTACCGTAGATCAGATCATCGAAGGTTGCAGAAAGTTTGATCCTTTCTCCCGGATGAGCTTTTAACTGTTTTGCTACTTCATCCTTGCTGAATTCAACCTCTTCCTTGTACGTATGTTTCTTTCCATAAGCATCGGTTCCTTTCAGTGTAAACGTAAATTTCGCACTTCCGATATCCATGTTTAAGTTAGATGGATCGATCTCTTTCGTGATCGTTACCTTTCCTCTTCCCGGTGTATGGGTATTGGTTGCGATCGTTGTATCAGGATCATCTTTATCGGTTGTATAAGTTGCCTTATATCCGATCTGACTTTCTCCTGTGACCACACCTTCTTGTACTTCCTGCCATGTATAAGTGATCGCTTTTCCATTCTCTTTCTTTGGAACGAGCTTGGATGTTGCTTTCCATCCATTCTTTTCAGACAAGGTTACTGTATCTGCGACTTTTCCGTTTCCGACAAGATTAAACTTGACAGAATCTGGGCGGATGCCATCGGAATCGTTGTTATCACTCCATTTCTTCTGGATGGATCTGGTTGTTGAATCTGGACTATGTGTGTTTGTGATATTGGTTGTGATCGTTGTGATATCACTGGATTTATCTGTAGATTCCTTCACTTCATAAGCAATCTCATATCCAGTCTTAGCATTTCCATTAACAACAGAGGATGAATCTTCTTTGACTTCATATTCATACTTTTCGCCAAGATCATCTGTTTTAGGAAGATCATTAAACTCTGCAGACCAGTTATTAGCTGCACTTAATGTTTGATCTTTTTGCATATCTGTTCCATTACGATATAATTTGACATTTACTGAATCCGGGCGGATACCATCACTGTTATTGCTGTCATCCCAGTTTTTCTTAACAACAAGCTTTACACTTCCACCTTTATCATATTTGTTTGTATAGGATAACGTATAGGTATTTTTATCCCAATCGCCACCTTCTTTGCTGACTCTTGTGTAGTTTGCTGCATTACAAACCTCGCTAAACGTATAGTTTCCTTCCTCACCTCGCTTGATATCTGTCTGCATTGCCCAGTTGTTATCTTTGTTCAGAACATAAGTCTTCACTTCATGTGTATTCTTATGTTCTGCCTTGATGGTCACTGATACAGGTCTTGTGTTCATAGAGTTGTTATCGTCGATCCAGCACTTCTTCACCTGCACATAATCTGATGGAGTGTTGACAATTGTCTTGGAATCATGTTTGTAAGTTGTTTCATCGGTATTGGTGTTTCCCTGGGATGCCACGTCGTGGATAAAGTCCGCAGCCGTGTTGTTTAATACTTCTCCGCCAAATGTCAGCTTTTCATCGGACTTATTATATCCAAGTGGTGCTTCGATCTCTTCCACCGTATACATTTCTTTGCCAACACCGTCTTTTGCATAAATACCAGTTGGCAGTCCGAAGAATTCCAGATAACCAAACTGATCATCTCCGGAAACGGTTGTTGCGATCGTATCACCTTTCTTAAAGATTGTCTTTCCATTGCGGTCCACGATCTCACAGGCTGCTTTTAATGCAAACTTCGCACCCGGTAACATATTTCCTTTGTTATCTGTTTTGATAAACTGAATGCTGTATTTCTGAAGCTTATCAGTCAGGTTCAGGTCGATGTTTATATGTTTTGCCGTATCTAAGGATACATCACTCGTATCATCCGGATCAATGACTTTGACTGTCGTTTCGATCGTCTGATATTTTGCATATTTACTGGATGACTTAAAGCTGATCTGAACTTTCTGTTTTCCAGACATATCCGCATAGGTTGGATTGAAGCTGACATCTGCGTCCGTCACATCTTCCAGTGTTTCCTCTCCATTATCATCATAGAGCATGGAGAAGTCAAAATCACTGGCTTTGTATTTATCTCCTAACATAAAGTCTGTCTTTGGAGAAGCTGTGATCTGCAATCCTTTTGCTGCCACATAATCATCTGTGATCTGTAACTTCTGATCCTGTGTATAGGTTGTCTTTAGTTCAGAACATCCGTAAAACATCTTGGATACATCTTCCACATTGGATGTGTTGAAACTTGATAAGTCGAGTTCTTTTAATGCTCCGCATCCGGCAAACATCTCAGACATATCCACGGTCTGTGAAGTATCAATGTTTTTAAATTTGATCGTTGTCAGTGCTGTACAGTTTAAGAACATCTTTGATGATACCGCGTTCATGTAGATGACCTGTCCGGCTCTCTGTGTGGATACATAATAGTTGTTTCCATCTTTCCATAAAACAACACTTCCGTCCTTGTTCTGGGAAACGTCTTTTGTCTGGACTCCGTCCGCTGCTTTTTCCCATGTAAACGTGATCGTCTCTGCATTGGCAAATTCTTTGTTTAAAGTTTCGCCTTCTTCCAGAACATAGATCCCTGTTGATGGTTTCGCATCTTCACTTCCCATTGGATCTTCCACGTCCGGCGTTGTATTGTTTTTATTCAGGTTGTTCATAGCATCTGGTTTCGTATCCCATGTGATATTGACTTCATGCTCTTCTTTATCAATGGTATATCCGTTTGGACCGGAAAGTTCTTTGACATAATAGTGGCCCTGATAGAAATTAGTCGTCTGTTTTCCATCGCTGCCTGTTCTTGTGAAATTCACTGGTCCGTCTTTGCTTGTTGTCTTTTCATCGATCTTTGTTCCCGCTTTCCATACAACGGTTCCATCATCCTTTGTGATATCTTCTTTGGCAAACAAACCGTAAACAGCTCCATTGATGTTATCATCTTCATATGTGAATCCTACATCTCCATCATGCCCTGTCAGATACTCTCCTTTCTTCTGTAAGGAGATCGAACCCATGACCGGTGTATCTGTCTCGTTTAAGGTTGCTTTTCCGTTTCCGGCATTGTCATATGTGATCTTGATACTGTCAGACTTTTCACTTAAGGTAAAGGTTCTTTGTTCTGTATCAAGATTGTAACCATCCGGTGCAGTCGTTTCTTTGATCGTATAAGTTCCATATGGCAGTCTGCAGGATGCTTTCCCGTCAGAGGTCGTTCCTGTCGTTAATGTTGCCACCTGATTCTTTTCACTGTCATAGACTTTGTAGACAGCTCCGTTTAACAGTTTTTTTGTTTCAGAGGATTGTTTGACAAGTTCTACTTCGATCGGTTTTTCATTATCATCGTAAGAATAGCTGACAGTCTTATTTTTGTTGTCTTTTGTTAAGACGATATCCTGATCTTCGATCCAGTCATGCTTATCCTGTTCTTTTGTGCAGCCATTTTCACCGGCTACTTGATGCAGGATATAAGCTCCCAGTGCTACTTTTTCGCTGGTCTTTGCTTTTCCGTTCTTTCCGATCGTCAGTGTTTCTACGACATGTCCATCCGCTTCTTTTAATTCAAACTTCGCTCCGACTTCTGGTACATATTCATCCGCTGCGACTCTCTTTTGCTTGTAGATCTCTACCCATCCGGAATCAGAGTATGGATCAGATGCCTCAATCTCATAAACATCCTGTCCTTTTTCCGTCTTTGGGTTATGATCTTTGGAATAGTAGATTCCCATCAGATCATATCCGTCAGCTCCCATGGTCTGAATAACGACAAATCCATTCTTCTTACTGTATTTGTCTAACATCAGGGCAGCTTTTCCCTCTTTGTTCGTTACGATCTCTCCAAGGATTGCTTTTTTGTCCAGGGAATTGATATAGTCGATCCTTTTTTGTGCATTTCCAAGATCCTGTTTTTCAATATCTTTGGTATAAGATGCATCCAGAACCGTAAAGGAAGCTCCAACTTCAGCCTTGCTTCGTTTATTCTTACTCATCTTCTTGATGATACGAAGTTTTGTGGAACCATAGTTCTTTAATACAACATTGTGATTGTATTTTCCTGTATCTCCATCCTCGATCTTGATATCTGCGGAATCCTCACTAAATTTATAGTTTGGAGTTCCTTCGATCTGATGAACATAATATGTTCCCGGATCCAGCTCTTTGGATTCTGCATATCCTTCCGTATTCGTTGTGATCGTATCGGCAACTTTTTTTGTTGCTTTGTTGATGATCTCAAACTTGGCTTTCACTTCTTCTTTTTCCTGATGGGTATCTGTCTCATCATCATCAATGACTAACTTCTTTATTACAGAGATACGGGCTTTCTTTTCCTTGTTTTCACATTCAAACGTATAAGTGATCGGAGTCCCATTATCGTTCATTTTCTCGATCGTCTTCGTCATATCCTGTGCCATCTCATAGCCTGCTTTTCCTTTTGTCTGATGAATGGTATAAGATCCATATGGCAGCAGTTTTGTTGTTGCCACACCCTCAGAATCCGTTGTGATCGTATCAACAACATCGTCGTTGATGTTCTTGATCTCAAAGACAGCATCCGGTTCTTTGACTTTTGTACTTCCTGTGACATAGTATTTCTTGATACTTAGTTTTCCCTGTGTTGGTTTTTCGTTTGCAGCAACTGTTTCATCTGTATTGTTCAGATAGACTTTGATCTTTCCGCCTGCTTCATTCTCTGCTGTTATGCGGAATCCTTTTGGTGGTACAAGTTCTTTTAGATAATATTTTCCAGGGTGAAGATCTCCGGAAACGCCATCTCCATTCTTATCGGTTGTGATCCTTCCAACTTCTGTACCAGCCGGATAAAGGACCGTTTTGTTATCAGAATTCTTGATATCTTCTTCTGCATAGATACCATAGATCGCACCTTCAAAAGAAGCTTCTGCTCCGTAATCCACGTTACACTGTTTATGTAAATGAATCTTGACTGGATTCCATCCATTTGAGACATCCCCAAATTTCAGTGTGCTGCGTTTCCCATTTCCTTCCTGTAATGTATGCGTCGTGTCATTTAACAGATGTCCAAAAGGTGCGGTTCCTTCTTTGACTGTCCATACATGTTTCGTATTCATCTGAGATTCTATGGACGCTTTGACTTTTGCTTTTGCTTCGGCATTCGCTGCTTTCTTCGCAGCAGCTTTGGATTTATAACGCTTTAATACTTCTGTTTGTTCTTTTTGCTGTTTTTCAGACAGTTCATCCCAGTTTGTGACATATACCTTTTCTTCCTCCCTTGGAATGGTATAGGATGCACTGATCGCTCGGCTATAAGTGACCTTTGCAACTCCATCATCTCCTGTTGTTGCTTTGTCCACATAGACCCCGTCACAGTAGAATAAGAAGGTTGCTCCGGATAATAAAGCTCCTGTGTCAGCATCTCTTTTCTTGATCTGGAGACTGATCTCTTTTGGCTTGGAATCACTATTAGATGCACCAATGGAAGCTGTTTTAGGCTTCGTATATGGAGTGTCATTTAATCGATACAGCATCTGATGGGAATCATGTTTTTTTCCTTTGACACATTTCTTTACTTTATAATAATAGATCGTTCCCTGCGGACCAGTCTTATCGATCGCATCGCAGAACTTTTTTGCATCGGATGTAGAATATCCACCATCGATGTTTTTTCCTGCTTGATAGACTGTTGTCTGTTTGCTCTTTCCTTTTCCACATGCCCAGATATAAGCCTGTGTTAAGATAAAACTTTTCTCACTCTTAGAACCCTGCTCGTAATGAGTCAGTGCTTTTGCAATGGATTTTTTGCCATATTTCACGGCATTAGCGGTCTTATACTCCACGGTATCTCCGTTGCACATGCTCTTTCCGGAATCAAGACAAAATGTCTGCTTTCCGCCGGCTTTAATCTTCCATAAGCCTTCACTGGACGCTCGTCCAAGTTCCCTGATCCCAAAACTGCCTCTTGCTTTACTCATGCTTACTGTTGCTGTTCCTTCTTTGGCACTGACGTTAGTGATCGGTGTTGGCATTCCTGCTAACCCGCCAAAGAGAGATGAAAACAATGTGAGCAAAGATAAGAAGAATGTTCCGATCTTTTTCAGATTTTTTTTCAACTTATTTTTCATGTACAGCTTCCTCCTGTTTCTTTTCCTAAATATCGTAGGAATCATTTCTGAATACTTAGTCTGGTGAACCATTTAACAGAAGCCCACTACCTTTAGGTTGTGGGTAGTTCACTTCTATTTCAATTGCCGCCACACGGCAGCTCCTGTCAAAACAGGTCTGTTCGATAAATTCTTATTTTACGCACCATGTAAAACCTATTTGACCTTTTGGAACCATATGATTTAACATGAATCTAAAACCATGGATCTAAAACAAAACTTAATTATTGTTTGATCCATAACGGTCTGTAAAATATCCCGGATCATCTTCTTTGTCGATGTGTGCAGATTTGGAATCAATGTTGGCATTGCTGTATCCAGTTCCATTCTGTCCGGTAAGATTCACATCTCCTAAGAACATCTTGTCATCATGGATGATGTTCTTTGTCTCAAAACTTCCATCGCTCTTTTTCCAGATAGCGTACAAATGGCATGTTTCTCCCGGTTCACACAGATCTTTCACTGCCTGCCCATCGGTATATTTCACTTCTTCCGGTACTTCTTTATCACCATCTTCTTTTTGAGCCCATCCAATGAACGTATACCCCGGACGTTCAAATACATTTTTCGGTAAACTTACGGATTTATTATAAGTAAGATCTGCTGTGTAATCTGCAGCAGATGATCCGTTTCCGTGGAATTTTACTTCGAAATCACTTTTTGCCCATACAGCATAAAATACGGTATCTCCGTCTGTTTGATAGGTAAAAGTCTGTCCTGCGGTATACTGAGGAGATGTTGCGTTTTCATCAGTGCTCCAACCCAAAAACTTGTAACCTTTCTTTTTATATCCATTTTGCGGAAGAGTAAAGTTACTATCATAGGTTGCTGTACTATCTGAAACATTTCCAGAATCGGCTCCATTATCATCAAAGGATACATTATACTGATTAGCTATCCACTGTGCAATTTCTGTGTAATTACCACTACATACAAGCCAGTCAGTACTAGATTCCCATCCCGTTCCCTGATCAATCCATTTATCAAATGTGTAACCTCGTCTTGAAACAGTAGGGAAAGTAAAGTTATCCCCATCATTGAAAGTTCTTTCACTTTCACTAATATCTCCACCATTTCCATTGTAATAAACTTTATATTGGCTTCTTCCCCATAGATAGATCGTTGCATGACAATCATGGTAACGATAGTATTTTTTTGCAGATGTATCATAATAAGTTGCTACCGCAGTATCATATGCACTCATCCGAATTGTAGTTTCAACCCAATGATTTTCTTTGGAATGACCTGCTGTATTTGATACTTGGTGTGCCACTGATGTCGCAGAAGGTGTGTCAAAATAGTTTCCACTATAATAATAATGTGCCGGTGCCCAATATCCTATTTTTAAATTAAACCACGAATAATTTCCTGAAGCATTCCGATTCGTTGATGGTGAAGTATCCAGAATTTTCATACCATACGGATTGTCATTCGTTTGCTTTACATTAATGTAAAGAGGACGACTTTTATCATTAAATGTATTTCCTGAATAAGTTTTATCTGTTGTCACGGTAAAATAAATAGTTGATGTTCCCCATGGTCCATTTATTGAAACACCCGTCCAATAACCATTTTTTGGATAAGTAGTACCACTTGACACTTTATCCGTACCATGCTGTGCTTTGACTATTTGACTATAAGCAACAGCTACAACAAATAAAACCACAATTGCACTTACCCACAATTTTTTAGTTTTTTTTCCGTAGTTTATCAGTTTGTGTTTCATATAAACTCCTTTCTTTATTATTCTTTCTTCACAATTAATTTCTTGCCATCATTGATAAACAAAATCGTTCCGTCTTGATCTGTTCGATACAAATTTTTATTACTAATATATTTTTTGATTCTTTTCATTGCTTCTGGACGAGGATGATTGTATGGATTATTTTTTCCACAAGAAATGACTGCATACTTAGCATTAACTTTTTTCAGGAAAGCTTCGCTACTGGATGTATAAGAGCCATGATGCGGAATCTGTAATACTGTAGATTTTACATTATATTTTTTTATTAATTCTTTTTCATTGGAACTATATATATCTCCAGTAAATAAATAACTATATTTTTTATAAATCAATTTGATCACAAGACTGGTCTGATTTACTTTTTTATAGTTTTTCCAAGGAGACAGTACTTCTCCTTTCATTCCACATCCAAAATCAATCTTATTCCCTTTTTTAACTTTTACTGTTTTTGTATGGTACTTAGAAACAGCTGCATTTAATTCCTTTACATCTTTTGTGGAAGCATTTTTTTTATATCCATATTTTGATTGAATTACAGTTCCAACCTTTCTGGTTTTTATTAGTCTATCCACGTTCCCAACATGATCTGGATCGTTATGTGTCAAAACAATCTGATCAATAGAATTGATTTGATTGTTTGATAAAAAAGCATCTAACTTGTTGTAATACTTCTCATCTCCAGTATCGATCAATGTGTTTTTATCGTTTGATTGAACTAAGATCGCACTGCCTTGTCCAACATCAATAAAATAGACTTTTAATAATGAGGACGCATTTACTTGTATTTGATAAGAAAAAGATATACAAAACATCAATATGCCGATTAGCGAAATAGCCATTATATTCTTTATTTTGTTACTTATATCATTTTGAATCATTCTCCTACTCCTTTTTTATTCTTTTTTACATGTGCAAACATCCAAATAATCACAGCCCCGAAAAATAAACAACCAACAAAATGTACTATTTTTTCTCTTTGGATATCCCATTCGGAAGATTTAAAATGCGTGTCTTTGATCGTGCTGTTCTTTTTCTCCACGATCTTTTGTCCGTGGTCTCTGATACAGTACACAACATACCGGTATCTTCCATGTCCTCGGTACGGATGACAGGTTATAAGTGTGACCATATCTTTCCCTTTTTGAATCAGAATCTTGTCCATATCATATGGATCGATCACTTTAATCTTTGTAACCCGGTAATCCAGTCTTTCCCATGGATTTCTAATGATCACCTGATCGCCTGTTTTTAACTGTTCGATGTCCCGAAAATACGGAATTCCCCGATATCCCCGATGTGCAGCGATCACGCAGTTGCTGTTTTTTGTACCAAGCGGCAGGGATGTTTCTCCCATGATCGCAGCACCTTTTCTCATGTTTTGCAAAGTGGCTCCTAAATATAATGGAAGTTTGACATCCATCTTTTTAATCTTAATGTATCCAAAGCTTTCTTTTTGATCTTTCAATCGAATCGGAGCTGCTTTATAGCTCCAAACATCTTTTAGATCACCTTGTCCACTTTGATAAATCTTTTGATTGTATTTTAAAGATTCTTGATACAGCGGATCTTTATCTTTTGGAACTTTTGCTTCTTCTTCAAAAGCATCGATCTCTTTATCTGCATCTTTTTGTTGTTTATAAGCAGAAAAATCAGGAGAGAGAAATGTAAGAATTCCGATTCCCATTAAGATAAATCCTAATAAATTGATCAATTTTCTTTTCATTCCGTCTCTCCTTCTTTTTTGTCATTTTGTCGTATTTTTTCTGTCTTTTTTCTTCGGAGCTTTTGATATACTTTGCCCGATAAGACCAGTGCTATAACGATTGCAAGTCCAATTGCGATCGCCCGTTTATAAGTTCCCATCCACTGGGAATCCTGATTTCTTGGCCGTATCGATGATTGTTGTTTCTTTACATACTTGGTTCTGACACCCCGTACCAGTAAACGATGGTCATTGACTCCATAGGGGGTACATGTTACCAGTGTCACATAATCTTTTCCTTTGACGATCTGGAGTTTTCTTGTATCCTCTGGTCTTACCACAGAGATCTGATCCACTTTATAAGCTAAGGTTCGATCCAGTACATGAATAAAGAACAGATCCTCTTTTTTCATTTCCGTCAGATCCGTAAATAACTTTGCGGAACTGAGTCCAGTGTGTCCAGTTAGTACACTGTGTGTATTTTTTCCTCCCACCGGAATTGAAGATGCAGCGAGGTGTCCGACTCCACGTTCCAAGATTTCTGCATCTGTACCATGATAAATAGGAAGATTTACAGATATACAAGGAATTTCTAAATACCCCATAACTCCTGAATGATCAAGATTTAAGATATTGTTATAAATCATCGTTTCGCCATTGCTTTTTTTTGCCTTAAAAGGGTCAGTTAATTGAACTGCCGACTTCGTCAGGTCTTCGTTATATTCTTTTGCTTCTTGAAATGCCTTATTTTTTTGTTTCTGATTATATGTTTTTGTTTGTTTCTCATAAGACTTAATCGTTGATCCAGCACTTTTTTCAAATATGTAATTACTGATAAACGGATAAGATAATAAGGCAAAACCAAACAATACAATCAGTATTGGAATAATTTTTTGTTTCATAATCTTTTTACTATACCCTGTCAAATTAATTTGACAGGGTTTTATTTTACAATCAATCTTTACAATCTAATTGTCAAAAGGACCATTGACGAAATCCTGATGTAAATGTAATTTTCCGCATCCAATCATTTTTTTCTCGGACCATTTTCCATGGATTCCATAACCATAATTAGCTCTTACTTTTACATAACGTCCGTGCCATGTAGGTGTAAGGAAATCATCGTTCTTAGTGTATACACCCAAAGAAGGTTTCTCTGTTGTGTATGTTTTCGTTACTTTAAAGTTGTCATCTTTGCTGATCATTACATCATAAGACTTTGCATATTTCACTTCTGTAAAGCTGATACTTAACAGATTATTTGTGAAAATATATCCATGATCAAATACAGCCTGTTCAACCGTTGGTGCCTGCATATACTGATTCATGAAATCTTCATATGCCTTCTTGTAACCTTCATATGATTTTTTGTAATTTGTGCCTGTGTTAGACATTACCTTACTATAAGCTGATTTGGCTGTTGCTGAAGATGGATACTTTTCAGCAGCAAATACGCCTGTTGATCCTGAGCCAATAACTGCTCCACCGATCATAGTTGCTGCCATTGCATATGTAGCAATTTTTTTTGCAAATTTTTTTTCCATGATATTCTCCTTTCAGACAATTAATAATTGCCTAATCCTAAATAAATAGTTACATACTGTCTCTTTACAGTTCTTGTCATTCTTACAAGCTTCAACTTTTATGGAAAAAATATTTATTTAAAATTTTTACTGAACTTCTTTACGTTTCTGGTTCTTCTTGATAATGATAAATCCGCACCCAGCGATTACAACTCCTGCGATGATCAATGCGTAACTTCCTGCTCCACCTGTCATTGGCAGTAAAAACTGTTTCTGGTTTGTTACCTGCATATCAACAAACGCATTTGTGGATTCTCCATTTGCACTCATGGTTGCTTTCTTATCATCTACAGTGGCAGATGCATTGATCGTCTGAACTGCTACGTCATTTGCAAGTTCTTTTCCATTCTTCACTCCGTCATTGGCTGTAGAATCGTTTCCATTCTTGGACTGGATTCCTGTGATGTTAGCTTCTGTTGGTGTGATATTGGCTTTTGTAGATGTGATATTTACAATGATCTCTTTCTTAAGCAGTGTGTATCCTGCATCAGAGTGTGTTTCCGTAAATCCGTATTTGTCAGCTTCGATACCGTTGATCACAAGTTTTCCGGCTGCATCTGGACTGAACTGTGTAGCTCCTTCTTCTGTAGCGGATTTACCTGTTACCTGATATACTCCGGCTTTGTCTGCTCTTGCTACTAAGTAGTAATTATCAGATTTGTTCTGGATCACGAATTTAACCTTTGTTGCATCTCCCTTGCTGTCAGAGAATTTCTTTGTGAAGTTGTATCCAAAGCTGTATACGATACATTTATCTTTTAAGATATCCCAGTAATCTGTAGATGTTCTCTTCCATGTTAAGGACACATCGTTAGGGTTACCTTTATCACCAAGAACAACTGTATCATCTGTATTGACATCTGCTGTGTAGTAAACAACGATATATTTGTCAGAGTATTTCTTGTTGATTTCACTTAATCCTGATTTTGTCATTTCTACTTTCATAGTAGAGTCTTCGCCAGATTTACCATAAGTTACAGCGAACTTAGGATCTGTGTCAGATGTTTTCCATACTGCGATTGCACCGCTCTTGTCAACGTTGTTAACGTTTGTTGTATCTGCTGCATCTTTGTTGTCATAGATTGCGATCACTGCATTTTTGTTGTATGTCATACCTTTAGCCATCTTATCATCGAATGTATAAGTAGAAAGATATGTTGTGCTTGATGTGATATGTGGCAGTTTGGAAATAAACTGATAATCCAGTTTTTCTGCCTTGGATGCTGTGACTGTACTCTGATATGTGTACTCTTCTCTTGCGTGTGTGAAATCAGCTAAAGCATCCTGATTTGCTGTTGTTACATTATCTTTGTCAGGATTATTACGCACACGTTTGTCTAATGTAGGAACACCTGTTTCGTTTTTTGGATAACATACAACATCGTAGAACCAGTCGTCACCTTCTGAATCTGTAGATGGTAACTGCACGAACCAAGGATTTGTTGTATAAGTTACATCTTCTGGTACTTTTGTTTCAACGATCAGATATAAACCTAAAGGAAGTTTGTCTTTCTTTGTTACACCTTTTGCATCTGTAAGATCCATGGCTGTTCCACCTTTGCCCATATAATCTTCCAGTTTATCTTTTGTGGCTGTATTATCTTCTAATGCTTTTGCCAGTTTGTCATTGATGATCTGGCTTGTAAAGTAATCTTTGCTACCTTCTGTTTTTGCTGCATCGGAATCTGTTAATCCAATGATTTTCTGTAACGCATCTGGTAATTCATAGATCATCTGAACTTTTCCATTTTCAGACTGCTGTTCTACATCACCGACTCTTAAGTAACTAAATTCTACCCCTTTGATTGCATAATTCTTTAATGCTTCTTCTGCTGCTGCATCCTGTTTTCCAGTAGAAGTAAACTGATCTAAGTTAACTCCACCTTTTTTCGCTGCTGTCATGTCGTATTTGTGAATTGTTAATGATGCTGTTCTTGTTGTATCAATAACATCATTCTGAGCTGCGTAAGCAGGCACTGTAGGAACAGCAATCATTGCTGCGGACATACATGCGTACATCACTTTTTTTAATACTTTTTTCAGATTCATACTTTGTGTTGGTAGCACGTAATGAGCTACCTCCTCCTTTCAAAATAAAAAACAATAGATACCCTTTTCTATCACCTGACAGATCCCGCATTCAACGGGCGATTACAATATCTTTTATTTTGAATTACGAATCCCAATAAATGTATCATAGTCACAAGGGAATCAAGAAATATCAGTTCTTGCTTTTATTGGATTCGTATAAAATATAAGTAAGATATTATGCACTTCTTCATCATGGATTGACAATCTGTAAAATTACAATGACCAAAACAATAATTATGACTATATAATAGATAAACCAATACCACGACTTCCTACCGAGAATTCCTCGGAGTACATAAGATAAACTTAATTTTTGTCCTTTCTTCTTATTACATGTCTCACATGAAGTGGTCAGATTCTTTTCATCATTAATGTCGTTGATCTTTACCAATCGAAGAATAAACTGCAAAATCTTTGATTTCTGAGCTTTTCTAATTGATATGATATGATCAACTGTTACATCTTTCTTTTTTAAGAATCTTCCGCAGTATGCACATATATAATAATCTTTGAAGATTGGACGATTTTTATCAAAAAACTTCTTTCGGTAATCTCCTGAACGAAGATAACTGTTTGGATAACTCTGGTATTTTGTCCGATAAGATTCAAGTAATGTTTTCATTGTTTCAATCTCATTTTCATCATCCAGTTGTATCACATATTTTCCTCTTACATGAGAAAAACCTAAAGAAGTTAAATGCTGTTTGTAAAAGTTTCTTCTATTTAAAAGCTTTCGATTTCCTTTTGGAATCACGTCTTTTTCTAAAACTTCAATGATCAAGTTTACACCCTCTTTTCGATTCCCCCTCTTTTCGATATTTTTTATTTTCATGTTCAATAAAAGAACAAAGTTAAGTCCTTAATTTATAAATTGCTATCGCTGACAGCTTTTACCTTAGTAAATTAATTCGATAAAATTCTTATTTTTACTCACTGTGTAATTTGGTCCTTTGGAATCATCTGATTTCACACAGTTCTAAAACTTTCAGAACTGTAATACAGTCGCCATTTGACCTTTGGAATCATCTGATTTCACACAGTTCTAAAACTACATGGTTTGCTTAATAAGGGGATGGGCGCCTTTGGAATCATCTGATTTTATTTTTCATCATCCTCAACCGATGGTTTTGCTTTTATTCTTTTTCGTAAAACAATAACTGCTGCCAGAATCACAGCAAGTGATACACCACCTGCAGTTGCCATCGCCGGCACACTGTGAATAAATCTGATCCATAGGTTTGTTGTAACATAAATGTTATCCATCGTAATTTCAGATTCATTTCCCGCGGCATCCTTCACAATTACATGAATGCTTTGAGCTTCATCTTTCTGATCCAGAGGAATGTCAATCTTTTCAGGAACTTTTTCATCGTATTCCTTTATCAGATTATCATTGACATAAACTTTCGCACTCTGTAACAGCAAGTTGTCTTTTACAAGAACTGTTGCGGTTCTTCCATCCTGGGCATAAACCTTACCACCTTCAATGTTTGAGATTAAGATGTTTGGTTTTGTTGTATCAACCCCAAAACTGATTGACGCTTTTTTCTTTGACATATCATTGGAAGATGTATGCTTTGCCGTATCCTTAGAAGATGTAATGATACGATAAGTACCTTCCTCTTTCAGTGCCGAAGCATTGACTGTGTAGGTAACTTTGTACCACTTATCATGTTTCTTCTCAATCGATGCATCTTCATTTTTCAAAGCAATCGGATCATTATCTCTTACAACTTTTAAATTGCAATCTGATAATTGATCTGGATTAATCTCTTCCAAGACAATCTTATCAGCATCTTTTACATAAGTACCGTTAATAGATTTTGCATAAGATGATAAATGATAAACAGAACCATATCGATTAACCGTAAAGTGAATGGATTTTTTTGAAATATTTCCGGCTTTATCTTCTGCCTGAATCACGAATGTATAATAATCATCATTTTCCATTGCATTTGGAATCTGCTGATAAGTTACTTTGTATCCGTTCTCCACTTTCTGTTTTTCATTTACTTTAAACTTACGACCTTTCATTTCTCCGACTAGCTGATCACTGCCTTTGTCAAGGTACTTATCTGTTAATGTATATCCACAAGTAACAGCTCCAGTATTCGCACTGGAATCACTTGGTGTTACCTGATCGATCTTAGGCTTTGTCTTGTCAACGATAAAAGGTTTTGCACTTTGTTTCTCTAAAACATTTCCGGCAAGATCCTGTCCTGCAATAGAAAGATGATATTCTTTATCTTCATTAAATGTAACAGTCATCACATGTTCATTTCCATGACTGCTCCATCCACTTTTCTTTCCATTTGTTGAGACATTCAGTTCTTTAAAATTTTTCTCTGTTACCCGAATGGTTGCAACTCGATCCGCTTTGTAATATTTTTCATTCTTCACAGAATTATTATCAAAGGAGATTTTCGCTACAGGCTTTGTTTTATCGATCACAAAGCTGTCTGTATGAGTACCAACATAAGTTACTGGAAGGTTCTTGTTTCCGGCAAGATCGGTACTTGCTGCTGTTAAGGAATATTCACCGTCCTGATCAAATACTACATTCATTTGATAAATATAATACTGACTGCCATCTTCTCTGCTGTGTAATACTCCATCACTGACAAAATTAGATTTTAACCTGGTCTTTACACCATTCTTTGTCAGATAAACATAGGTTTTATTACTGTCAAAGTTTCTTTCTTTGATCGTGATCGTTGCGGTTCGATTCTTTTTGAAGTATTTTCCTTCGGATTGATTGTTATCATAAGAGATCGCGATCTCTGGCTTTGAAACATCAATGTTGAATTTCTTTCGGACGGTACTCTTATGTCCGGTATTATCTACCATTGTAAATTTTGCTTCTACACCATTTTTGTTGTTTGCAGATGCATCGATCCTTACATGGTCTTTCTTATACTCATACTTCATATCATCGTAAGACGTTTCTTTGGAATTGACCGCTCCGGCTTCATATAAAATACTTCCGATCCCGGAATAGCTATCTTCTGCCTGCAGTCCCAGATAAATATCATGATTATAATATTTCTTTTCCTGCGTCTCCTGTAAGATATGGATCGAACTTGTTGTACTGTGTTTTCCATTGTTTTCCAAGATTGTCCCGGCTGATTTATATTCTTCCGAAATATTTCCTGCTTCATCGACCGCCTGTGCGTAGATGTTACCTTTGAAGTTCGGAGTGATCTCAAATCTTGCTTTAGAACCATCTTGTGTTTTTTCTACAGATCGTGTTCCTTCATCAACCGTATGATAATTAACCCTTGCAACTCCACTGGTATCATCATGTGATGTGATCCCGATCTTTGCAATCGTATCAAAGAAATATCGAAATGGTCCGGATTTCTTCGTACTCTGGTATCCTTTTACAAAATCAATTGCAATATTCTCAACTTCCGGAGCTGTCTTATCAATCTTATAAGACTCTTCTCCAACTTTGGAAATTGCACCATTGCTGCTATCTTTTAGATAAAAGGAAACATTCTTTTTCTTTGTATCTTCTGTATAAGCAAGTGTTTTTTTCCATGGTCCATCTTTGGATGTTGAAACCAGATCATAACCACTGGTTTCTCCCTGAATTGGCTCAATCACAAAATTCTTTTTCGTAAACCAACCATTCTTTCCATCCGGCTTTGTTAATTTATAATGTTCATTTTCATGAATATCATTTGCTTCAACGTATAAATCTCCGCTTTCATAAGTTACATCATAATATTCTGGCAGGTTCACACCTGAGATTTTAATAACTCCCTCATGTTTTCCTAAACTCGTAAGTTTTGGAACATCCAATGTCAATGTCGGATCGTTAAAATCACTTTGCTGATCACCTGCAACAAAACCTTTTATTTCATAAGTAAGTTTTGGATTTGCTTCGCCATATTTTCTGGTTTGATCTTTCGCCCGATATACAAGCTTCGCTTTCTCAATCGTTCCTGTTACTTCTGAAATTTCTTTCAATCGGTAATTGGCACTGTCTGTACCCTCAATTGAAAAATCACCATCAAATACGATCTTCTTGTCAGTTCCAACATTTTTTGTATCATATGATGGTGTTGGAACATTTAATTGTACATCATCTCCGGATATTACTCCGAGCAATGTTACTTTGTTTGCATACTCTGCAGTTATTGTACCATCATAAACTTTACTCTTGATCTTGATCGTACTGGTCGTGATCTCTTTCTGTTCAATCGTTGCTTTCAGTCCGCTGATATCATCAATTTCATAGTTGTCACTTGATAAATTGATAGAAATTGGAGAAACCTGTTGTTCTCCAACATTTTTCTTTTCAAAGGTTGGATTTTTATAACGGAAATAAAACTGATTTTCATCACTATCCAACACGTTTTGAATACTTGGAGAGGACTCGTATTCTGCATTGGTCGTTCCATCATAGACTTTATTCTTGACGGATGCTTTTGCAGTCAGTTTTCTCTTTTTAGTTTTCAAAACGACATCCTGCCCTTTGATCTTGATTGCAGCACTTCTCATTGCTTCATTTGCAGTAAATGTAAGTTGATATCCATCGTCAGTTTCTTCCTTATTAAAAGAAAAACCATTAATAGTATCTGGAACCTCATAATCAGGTATCACATCTGTTTCCGAATCTTTCTGCCCATCATCCTGTTTCTGATCATCTTCATTACCAGAAATATCTGTTTGATCTTGATCAGATGTTTTTGTCTTAGAAACAAAAAAAGTAATAGAATCACCATATGTTATATCATATGAATCTTCTATATTATTTTCTTTTACTTCTTGTCGTTTCCCTGATGCAGTTTCAAAATTCGTTGATGTTTGCAAAGACTGTTTTAATATCTTTGATCCGATAGAGCTTCCAACAGATACATTTTGTGCCATGACGGCAACATTTGCTACCTGCGGACACGGAAGCATACATACAGCACTTAAAACAGCAATTGTACGCTTCACATTTTTCCTCATTTTACAACTCCTCTCTAACTATTATTTCCACTACTGCCACTCGGCAGATCCTACCTTTGTAGGTTATTTCGATTATTCTCTTATTTTTACGCACTATGTAATTTGACCCATTGGAATCATATGATTTTACATCGTTCCCAAACTGATGCTACAAGCTACTTGTATCGTAAAAGCCATTGGAATCATATGATTTTACATCGTTCCCAAACTGTAAAATAAAAAGCAATTATTTAATCAATCCATTGGAATCATATGATTTTACACTGTTCTAAAGCAAAATACATCAATACCATCGCTCGACTAGGCCACCGGAATCATCTCTTGTATTTAACATTTAAAGATATTTCCATTACACAATTTTAAAATCCTACAGTAAATATCATTACTTTTCTGCTGACCATCATTCCATTGCAAGCAATGACTGATATGCCGCTGCTGCCATATCGACAACTTCTTTTTTCTTTTTTGCTTTAGGTTCTACAAATACTCTTGTCACATTACCGTAAGAATCTCGAATTATCTTTACAATAATCCGTGATTTCTTTTTTTCTTTTTTCTTACCATTACTGTCAAGACTCTTTGATGTTTCTGTGTTATTTCGATTATCATAAGCACGTTTATTATTATAAGCACGGATATACCAGACCGTTTCATAATAATTATGCTCATCATTTCCAATATCTGTTTTTTCTAATTCTAAATATTTATATCGTTTAAAAAGCATGTATCTCACACTCTTTCTTTTTTCATTGTTATTTTCTGCCACCCTGCAGATCCTACCTTTGTAGGTTGTTTCGATTATTTCTTATTTTTACTCGCTGTGTAATTTGACCCACTGGAATCATATGTTTTTACTTTGTTCTAAAACAGGAGAAGAAACATGAGGAAAAGAATTTTTCCACTGGAATCCTATAGTTTACATATTTACCTATATCTGTTTCTCAAGATCATGAGAATGTATCATTTTTACAAATTTCTTATATACCGAAGAATTCTTATCGAGAGATCCCCAAAGAATTTCTCCATACATACGAATTGCACTCTTTTGATATCTGTAAAATGTCGTTTTAGAAATATCAGAAAATAACCCAGCTTCTTGCAATGCTGTGATGATCGCATCGTCTGACATTTTGTAGGGTCTAACGTCAAAATATTTCATTTGTAGCAAATGATACCATACACGTCCCATCTCCGGCATCTGTTTTAGACAATGCAGTGCTGAAATGGCTTCTTGCAAAACCATATCATTAAATTCTATTTCGTCATCTCGCAGTTCCCATTCAAAACTCATATCATTCGCTGCCAAACGTTTCGTTTGCATCGCCTTAGAATATTTCAAGGATAATTCCAATCTTCGATAACTTTGTAAGAATTTCTTTGTATCATGAAATAACTTATCCTTCTTATCCTTTGATTTCTTTTTGTTTGATTCTTTTTTCTGAGTCGATTCTTTTTTTTGAGTCGTTTGCTGCACGAGAACTGCTTGCTCTTTTTCAGGTGGCATAATTAACAACTCCTATCTTCCATTTTTCTATGTGTTTTTGACGCACATATTCTTTTGATATATATAATTATAAACACGTTACACATTTTTTGCAACTTTTTTCTTATTTTTTAAAAATTTTGTTCCATATTTATGTAATACTCCCACATTTTTAATAAGATTATGTATATTTTAAAATAGGGCTGATTTCTCAGCCCCCTGATTATGTTCATATACACGAAATACATTCTACAAACCATATTGATTCATCATTTCTTCTACAGAAGTATCCCCGAAATCTGGAGTCTGATCATTTACATTTTCTGCACCATTTTCAGCCTCGTTAAAATCAACATTTGTATTTATAGCATCATTTTCAGAATCTGAGATTGTTGGTGTAACTTCTTCTGTTTCATCTGATTTGTCTAAATTGTAATTCATCTGCTGCTGGCCACTAATGCCATTTGCCCAAGAGGAACCTCTCTTGCTCTTCTTATTTTTAGGCGGTTTATTAATCGTATTCTTTTTTGCTCCTTTTGATGTAGAACTGCTCATCGTATGTTCTTTGTTATCTCCAGTAGCTGCAGCAAATGCTTTTCGGTCAAATGCTTCTGTACCAGGAATATATCTTAGAACATACAGCTGGTATGGTTCTTCTCTCTTTCTCCATTCCGGCACATGCTCAATTGCTTTCTCATATTCTAACTTCTTTGCTTCTGGATGAAGCTCATAATCAAACTTATTACAACGGAATACATTAAATCCTTTGCAGAAGATCAATTCATCTTTATATTTGAATCGCTGTAATTCATCTGGATTATTCACGTAACGCTTTCCTTCTCCTTCTGATTGACGTACTTCTGGTGTGTAATCCGTGATTCGAAGCGTTTTTAAGGATCTCTGTTCTGTACCAACTTCAATAGTCGAAATACCACTCTTTTCAGAATAATATTTCGCACTGGTTTCGTCATTACATCCTAAGAACAGGCTTGTATCACAGGCTGCAAGAATCTCTTCCCATAATCCATTCGGATATCGGTTCTGCATCTGCGTGATTGCCTGAAAGATAATGGTTGTTGCAATACCACGACTTCGGACTGTTGAAATTTTCTTTCCGAAATCTGGGATTTCTCCAAATGCCAATAGGTAAATCTCTGATAATATCTCGGATTTTTCCCCTGGCCCGCACCGTACATGACAGTTTCCCGTCATACGGCGTTCCACCGATATTATTTATACCGGCTTGAGGCTATCCCTCCGCAGCTTGTTATCACTGTTTCATCGGTACTGTGCCTCTGCTCTCACTACGATAAATATACTTATAGCAGCAGTTTCATTTGCTGCCTTTCGTCATAACCAAGATACTTTTTCACTGTGTAGCCAGTTCTCTTGTCCGCAGCTTTCCGTGTTCCATATAACCTAGCATTGTTTTCCCTTAGGTCGTTTCTTTAACCCTGTGTGCATTTCTTATGAAACGTATGTCCTGTAAACATACAAGGAATTTCAGCACAAACAAATTTTACTCTTCCTCGCACACACATCATTTGATCTGATGCTCCTGCATTTCTACAGGTCATTCCTATAGAGCCGTACATTCGAAACTTTGTCAGACTATCATAAGTCATTCTAACCATAGGAAAACCCCGCCCACACTGTCGTATACAATCTCCACCTCTGGAAATGTTTCCTCGTCTGTACGTTAGGGTATACTTCGTATGGCTTCTCCGAGCTTATAACCTCAAATGTCTACATCACTTGACGCTATTCGAAGGTTTAGCGTGTTCCCTTCCGGGCGTTACCCCATCATTTGAAACAATTGATTATATAGTTCGCAATCAGATTTATATTGAATAAATACAATTACGCCGCATTTTTGTCGGTTATTACTACCGTTTTGTGATGCGGAACACGTCACACTATTTGGGAATTCATCTAACAACATCTGCACTTTGACTGGTAAGATTCCACCCTTAGCTTTATCATCTGCATATTTGACGAGCTTATTATAAGCCACCGCTTGAAATAATGAAGCCATGAAATCATACGCAGAGTTCTGATCCGGTGTAATAATAAAGTAAGCACATTTTTCTGTTCCTGGTAATGTCAGATCGATCTCATCGTGAATTGAAATACTTTGAACACCTTCCTGAGCATATACTAACAGTCTTGTTGCAACGTCTGCTGTAATATTGGAACGGAAGTTTTCAGAAGACTGAGCATAGATCAGATATGGTTTCTTTGCTGGATGTGTTGCATCCAATCCATCAAAGATCGCATCCAATACTTTTGGATTTGTTAACGTGATCAGATTATAGAGTTCTACCATGTTCTGGTTTTCTTCCGGCAATTCTGTTACAACAAACAGCATCAATGCGATCAAAAGATTCAGTGCCGCATTTGCGTTTCCACCAGATCCGGACATACTTGCTGTATTCTTCATGATAATATCAGCCAGTACATTAATAAAAGCATGGCCCTCTTCGTTATTCAGTCCCTGCAAACAATTGAAGGAATCAGAAGCTTCAAAGTTCTTTAGATTATAGTATTTTACAATATAATCATTCTTTTTCAGATACTTTGCCATACTTTCGGCCATTTCACCTTTAGGGTCCGTGATAAAGATAGACTCTCCACGTCTTACACACTGGAAGATGATGTTACGTACCAGAGTACGTGATTTACCGGTACCAGGACCTCCGCATACCGCGATGTTTCGGTTGGCATTTCCATGAACATCCTTCACAATAACTTCTTTCGTATCTTCCATGTATCCAAGAATGTTTCCATCAATTTCCGGATCATCCAACTGATCGATAGGAATCCTCTTTAAAGCTTCTGCTTCATCTTCTGTGTCATTTAATAACTTTGCTGTTCCGTAAGTTCCGTTCTTACTGATCCGATAATCTTCTCCACGCCCTGATTTTTCAAGAAACCAGTGGAACGCAAAATATGCCACTACATTAGACAAGATGAAGATTGCGATTCCCACAAATGAGAAAAATGATCCAATACAATTAAAAAAACTGTAATCTTTTTCTCCAAACAGCTTCGCCGGTTGATAACTCACACTGATCATTCCTGATATATAGACCAGAAACAATTCTCCTATTGTGAGAAGGATTCTTTTTCTCCGTAATTTCTTGTCTTTTACGGTATAAAATCCTTTCACTCCGCCAACAAGAGCATCTTTGACATCTCCTGCTGCCAGATTTTTCTTTTCTTCTGATTTTTCCTCCTTTTTCTTTGTGCTTTTGATCTCTACTTCTTTTTGATCATTAAATTTCATGTTCTTTGTCCTTCCTTTCTGCTTCTGTGAAGATTCTTTTAGACCTCCTTCCATGGAATCTTCGATTGATTAGTTGCTGTTCCGACCGGAACTTCCGTCTCTGACACGGACCTGTTCTTTAAATTTGGACAAAGAAAAAAGCAGCGATCAAAAATGATCACTGCTAGAAATAATGATTAAGTTTATCTCCTTTTGTAATAAAAAATTATGTTTTATAAACCAAGTTTTTTGTATTAAATTATGTTATAATATTTAGTCTTTAATCTGCTTAAGATTAAGTAATCGCTGTTTTAGATGATAACTGTAATTCTTAGACATTTATCTTGTAAAAAACAAGGAACAACTCATCGGTGGATAAATTGTTCCTTGTTTTTACTTCTATTGTATATTATTTAATGTTGCCATTTGTGATAAACACGATATGATTTTTCATTATCATTTCGTAATATGTACTTAATATTGCATACAATACAGAATATTCTCCATGATCACAAGTTCGACCTGTCACATATAAAGCAGTTTTATTATTTAATAATTGTGACCATTCCGCTTCTTCTCGTAAGTAGCTGCTCATTTCCATGTGCAATAAAAGAAGTGAAGGAAGTAATAATTCGATCAGCTCTTCATTCGAATCTTCTTTGCTTCTTAGATTATCACTGGCTCTTTGTAAAAAATCAATACTTTCAATTTCCGCAGTAGCGTTTTCTAATATTTCTGATCGAATCGTTTTTATATCTTCAATCTGTCTTTGAATATCAGTATCAGAATTTATGAATTTTTTAAATTCTAACTCTTTAATTTTGTATCCTTTTTGTCTCAGATTATCTTTCGTAGATTCATACAGCTTTCCATCTTCGTCTTTTATGATCACACTTAATTTTTCTGGTAATATTTCAGGATTGATAATTGCTTCTCGTTTTTCTACATTTTCATTCATTTCTTCTTTCCTTAACAATCAATTTGCGAGTGTGTAAAAATTTATAGCTAGAACATTTGAAATATACTTCTCCTTTCCGTCCTTAATATACATAATATGAAAATTATTACTCACTGCTACAATTATAGCAAACATATGTTTATAGCACAAATTACACATAAAATATATTTTACTATATAAAATGCAGAAAACTTTTTATGATTTATTTTGTTTAATTAATAACATCTTTTTCAGTATTCACAATTTCTTTCATTAATCCTTTTTTATTTTAATATAGATATCTATACAATATAAAGAATTAAAGAAATCCGGTTTAGCTTCAACAATCATTTCATGTTGTTTTAATTCCTGCACATAATAACACATATAAAAAGATGGTACAGATGCTCGTATTAAAAGTATATCTTCACATCCAACATATTGATTAAAAGTATCTGCACTTTCTCTTATTTTCTTCTCTTCTTTTATGCTTATCATGTTAGCAATTCTTTTCTGCTTTTCCTGTAAATTTTCCTTTCTGATCGATGCGATGTATTTACTAAATCCTATTTTCTTACAAGAATATTTCGCATTAGCAATCCCTTTATAATTTTCAAAATCACAAACTTTCCAAATTATCCAATCATCCAATAAATCTTCTAAAATGGTATCTTTCATATCCTTTATCAGTTTATTAACCGTCTGTTCTGAAACATGACGATCTGCATTTTTCATCTGATCCGCAAAAACAATATGTTCGATCCTGATATTCTCAGCTTTAAGAAAGCAAGATAATGGATCACTTTTCTTTCTTTTTGAGAATCTTTCTCTTAAATATTCGTGATATTCAGAATAGTTAGGACAATCTTCCCATGCCTGTATAAATTTATCTATTGTCATAATCGTACATAACCACATATAAAGATCTGAACTCATTTCCGAACCAGTTATATATAATACGGTATGTTCTTTTTTATATTGTTCCAATTTCATTACATTCTTTATCATATATTCTAAAGCATACTTGGTAGCATTATCCCATATACTTTTCAGCATATGACGATCTAATGTTTCAGTCAGAACATTCCATTGTTTCATTGCTTCGCTGTCATTTTTAAACCCTATAAATGCTAGATTCATTACATCTACATCTTTTATCAGCAATGTGTCTAATATCCTGATTGCCAGTCCATCGTTTCTTCCTGTTTCCAAGAAATAAAGGATTATACTTTGAAGTAATCTTGCGATTATTCGATCATATAAAGACAATTCTTCTTCGGATTCCACTTGCAAAATCTTATCGATCAACTGCTGCACTTCCACATCACTTTCTTGATTGATTTGCTCTTTTACACCTGGCCGCAGATCCAATGCTAAATTATAAAACCTATCATTATTGCTTTTAATATATTTTCTTGCCTTAGATAATAATTCACCGCTTTTTTGAAAAATCAATAGAACATGAGTATCTTCTCCGTTTTTTTTCAAACAAACATTTTTGCAGATCACAAGTTCCGTATCGTTTTTATCTTTTGGTACAAAAGTAAGCTCGTTGGAATCGCTGTTTATTACTATCCATTTATCGTTATCTGAAATTTTTGCAGCCCCGATATTGGCATATTCATCCATTATCATTTCACGTTTCCAATGTATAGGTTGTCCTTCACCAGATGTTCCTAAAATAAGCCTATTGGATTCGGAAAAGTTTAAACTCTTTATCAACTTTGATTTTGATATAATAATCTTATTATCCATTCTGCTGTCTCCTTTACTATTTCATAAAAATTACATATACAAAAAAGACTCGGAACGATTTTCCAAGCCTTTTTATTTTTTCTCAACACATAAAATGTTCAAATGTTTGTGGATGCGGAGTTAACACTTCTGCTACATATACACCATTCTTTGGGTTCACTTGAATTAAAGGTGTTATGACGATTGCATTTTCAATATTATGATCCTCCTTATTGGTCCAAATTGTATGTCTATGTCCAATGATACCATCATTTTCATGCTCATAATAGCTTTCAAATTGAAATGTTGCTGCATCGAAATTGAAACGAAATCCAAGATTGCATACAGGTTTTTCCTCTGTAAGCTTTACAATCACAGGAAAATCAAGTTTTACTGTTTTGTAGTCCTTTATTCCAACTTCGATTTCAAGTATAAAGAAATACTCCTCATTAAGATCTACAAAAACTGGGTATCCGATTCTGCTCACCCTTCTCCCCATTTTCTTAGAGATTGTCACATAATCTTTATTAGGATATCGATGATTATATTTATAAGGCTCTAATTCTTCTTCTCCAAGCTTAAATTTGAATATCAGAAAGTCTTGATCGGCATATGGAAAATAACATGCAAAATCAAACACAATGCATCCTTTCCCTTTTGATATTTCTTCACCTAACTCATTTATCACTTCTTCACCGTGCATTATTTTACCTCACTTTCTTAATTTATTGACTATAAGCATAATATTTGATACAATAAACATACAAACAAAATATTTTTTCTAAATATCGCCTATAGGGCATCAATAATGATATACATTTATTATTTAAAAACCTCGTAAAAATACGAGGTTTTTTACGTTATATAAATACTATTTTATTAACATTAGAAAAAATAGCAGAAAATAGTCAAAATAATTTGCATCAAAAAAAGAGAAGATTCAAAACCTTCTCTTTTTAAAAATTATTATAATGATCCAAATTACTTTTTATACATTTACTTCTTTTATTAGCTTTAGCAGATCTTCACAGGTTATTGTTTCAGCATCCATATTTAATGCTCCTACCAGATGCATTGCAGTGTTGATTCTTGTACTCATTGCTTTTTCATTTAAAATATTCCGAATACAACTCTGTGACACTCCTGATAGCTCTGACAATTTTGATACATTCATGTTCTGCTGTTCCATAAGCTCTCTGATTTTCTTTCCGTCAAGTATATAATACATTTGAAAAACACCTTTCTTTTATTATTGATTGCCAATAATAATTATAATTGTGTTAATTACAAAAGGAAAGCCTCTTTTCGTGTTGTGTATCCTGACCGAACCCATGACAAGCCACTGGTTTTTGCCTGCGTATTTTATAACTTTCTTTTGTCATTCATTTTTACGTATTGATAGTTAACATTACCAAGATTCCAGATACTTCTCAACAGCCTCTGCAATGGAAGTTACTGGGAAATTAGCCAAAGTCTTAGAATTACCATCACCTTTAGCATATCCTAAATAAGAAAACTGCCATTTGCCATTCAGCTTTATAACATCGAAATATTCTTCTTTTTCATAGTTAGCGAAACAAAAGACTTCTGGATGTGGAATCTCGATTAATTCAAACCCTTCAATGTCATATCCATCCTTTTCAATCAACCGTGCAATCTCAACAAATTCTTCTTTTTTAATATCATGGTTCCAACTTTCCAAATGGATATGATCCTCTGTGATTTCAGATACATCACAGATATGAAAGTGTGGACCAAAATTCATTAACTTTTTTACCTTATCACTTAACATTTCTAATTCCTTTCTTAATCTTGCTGCTGCCAGAGTACGATTTTTATAATCATGTTTTCTGGATTCCATAGGGATTCTTTTTAGACATATATTGATTACATCCAGCATCTTCTATTTTTTCGCCTTTGGAATTCTTATAATAAATACCAGCATCTTGCTCATATCTTGAGATAAAAAAGCCGCCAATATAAAAATCTTCGTATGTCTTATCCTTCCATGGATCACTTTCGCCATCATCAATATCAAAAAATCCACGTAATCCAACATACATGGTTATGTCACTATTTCGACATATTTTGTACTTTTCATTGTCCTTTTTGATTTTCAACCATTCTCTGTCTGCCGGACCACGCATTATCCAGTCTTTCGTACATATAGCCGTATAAATCCCTGCCGCTTTTCCATGTTCCATATATTCAAGAATCCCTTCAATTCTTCCATACATCGGATATCCAAAAAGAATCATTTGAACATTGCTTCGCATTTTCGCATTTTCAGCAGATGTGATCAGAGATTTATACAAATTTCCCATAAATGTACGAAATACGGACTGATCCTTATGATATTGTCTGGTAACGATAAACCAGATTGTTTTTTCTTTTGTAAGAGAATCTACAGATATCATATCCTGTGTTTTTCTCATACTTTCCGCATTGTAGATTTTAATAGCATATCCATGCTTCATTAGATAATCTTGCATTTGTTCTGTGCAGATTTCTCTTTCTGGATCAGTGATCACAATGGAATCTTCTCTTCTTACACTTTGATAAATCAGATTTTTCTCAAAATCATAAATCGGATTTCTTCCAGCTCCACTTTCAACATATAAATTTCCATTCTTCCTCTGTAAGATGATGAGATTATATAACTTGTCATATCCAATGATATTCCCTGTTACATCTTTCTCTTTCAGCATATCTTCTGATACGATTTCCAGATCACGTCCAACCGGCTTACGGAAATTTTGCTTTATATTATCTTTTTTCATGTCAATACTCCTTTATGTATTGTTTGCCAATATAAGAATAGCGGTAATTCTCATGATAAAAGGAAAAGCCCGCTATTTTTATATTGGTATTTGGTTATCTCCGTTTACTATACATCGTTAATAGGTCCTCTGTATTTTCTGGAATCGGATAAGGATGATTCTCTGATCTGTACATATAACAATGACATTCGATTGCATCTTCATTATCTTTGCATTTTATAATCTCACGATATTTTGGATCATTAGAATGACATGACATTCCTGGAATCTCTGGTTCTTCTCCGATGGTTGTATTTCCACATTTATGTGTGTAATGCAGGGAAGAATCTGTATCTTCGATCAGAATGTCTATTTTGCAATGATCGTATATTTCATTGATATGCTCCATACACTCTTCTTGATCAATAGTTTCAATATCCTTACATTCTGTGTAAAGAGTAGTATAGATTCCTTTATCATTTCCATATTTCATATAATCATCTAAACCTTCAATGACTCCATGAAGCGGATAATCAAAGAGATCAACCTGAACCTTTGGATGTTTCGGATTCAGATCAGCTGCTGCTATCATCATGTCATATAACTTTTCCATAAAAGAACTAAACAAAACCTTATCCTGTGCAGTTTTTCCCGGCGTTACAAACAATACACATTTCTGTTTAATCGGCATTGCCATATCGTATTGATGGAGCTTAAAGTTTTCACTTATATAATCTTCATACACTTTCAATGCATCAGCAACCCTTTGAATTGCATATAACTTAATTCCGACAGGTGCTTCGCTGTAAATCTCAAATAATTTCTTACCAGGATGAGAAATATCTATCTCATCAAACATTACATGAAGGATTTTATCTAACATGATACCTGAAACTCCTAATCGAAAGATTGTTGCAATTTCCACCATGTTTCGATCTTTTTCCTCCATCTCTGTAATCGCAGCTATCATAACTGCAGATAACAATATCTTAGAAATTTTATCTACTGCAAAAGGAACATTATGTCGCTGATCATTAATAATATCATTTGCGATCCTTTGGATTAGATCTAAATCTTCTTTTCTTAATTTTTTGTCAAATCCAGATAAACAATTAAAACAACATGATCCATCCATGCAGTCAAGATCATAACTGTCTACGCAATATCCATGAATCGTTAAGTAAATCCACATTTCTCTGGTATGGAGTCTTCGTTCTGGATCAATGATTACAATGGAATCTCCTCTCCGTATTCTCTGATATATCTGATTTCGTGCAAAATCAATCAATGGTTCCCTGCCAGACAAATTGCTGCTTCTTACATTTAGGTTCCCATATCCTGTTGTCGTTAAAATTTTCTCTCCTGTTGCATTACATCCAAGAATATCTCCTGTTTCAGATTCCTGTTTTAATAGTTCTGGACTAATTTCTCTAACTAAAATTTCTCCTAGTGAAAAGAAATTTTCATTTGTTTCTATCTTCTTACACATAGAAATGCCCTTCCCTTCTTTATTTTTCCATCATGCATTTAACTGCTCCTTCAAGAGCTCCTTCATCTGTCTCACCTGCTGCCGCTTCTTCATCATTTACCTTTTTCCATGCACGATTGAATCTTTCTTGCATGGAAGGTTCTGCTGGATGAATGATTTTCGTTTCGGGTGACTGCCATTTAGTTTTTTGTTGAGGTCTTTGATTTTCTGGTCTATGTTCATTGTTAAGTTTATTAGAAATAACACTATCTCCATGATTGAGATAATCTTGTACAATTTTTTCAAACATTTGATGTGCAATTACAGTATCTGATTTTAACTGTTCTAAATCAATCGGTTTTCCTTGCAAATGCATCTGCTGATCACAATATTTAATGACTGTTTCCCATTCATGCCAATAAAAAGGGTATTGAGGATGATTTTCCATAACCCTTGCCTGAACTTCAAACAATACACAAACTTTCTGATAATCATTGTTTCTACCATCAAGACTATTTAATATGTACTCCATGCATTTCTGCATACTGACTGCTGCCTCATCGTAATTTCCTTCACTGATTCTCTGGTCAATTCTTTTCTTCATTCCCTGAAAAAATAAAAATTCTGTTTCTAACATACTTCTTTACTCCTTTACTTTTGATTTTATAGTTTCTTAATCTCACCTTTTTGTGAGCCTGTTCTTATATGATTTATAAGCAATCCTGCAATTCTTCTCCGGACTGTATATCACAGATATTGTCACAAGAAATTTTAGTGACACTACCATTAGAATCCTTTATCGAAAAAGCATTCTCTTCTTCATCAATTTCAACCACAATGCCTGATATCCAGTAAAGTAGGTTGCTGTCTAATGTGACTTTACAATAGTCTCCCACGCGAATATTATATTCAAAGTCTGAATTTGAATAATAATCAATTACTTTTTGGGGATTGTTACTGCCTGGATTAGTCAGGTATGTATTAACGTTTCCAATCACAAATTTTCTCCTTTCGCATTCCTAAATTTTGATATGAAAAAAGATTGTACGTTGATCACCATAATATTTATGATCTGTACAATCCTTATTTCTGGTCCATGACCAATAAAATAGGCAGAGACCTCAAAAATGATCTCTGCCTTTCTCTGACTTTAATATAAACTATACAAATTGTCCTGCAACATCCTTATACTTCTCAATTGCATCCTTGATGGAATCCGCCGGCTTGTTTACCAATACGGAAGTATCCCCTATATCTTCATATCCAAGATAAGAAAAATTCAACGGACCATCCGCAAATCTCACAACATCAAAACACTGCTTCTTTTCATGATTAACAAAGCAATATACATTTGGGTGTGGCACTTCTTCTAATTGAAATCCTTCTGCGTCATAGCCATCTTTTTTGATCAGATCATTGATTTCAATCAGATCATCTACATCAATACAGATTAATTTGCCCCACTTATTTATTAATTCTTCCTCTTCTTCGTCTATGGCAGCTGTCGTTGAATTACTTTCGCTCCACATCGTTAGAAGTTCTTCTACATTTTCCGGAATTTTATATGGATGATCCCCTGGATTGTAAAGATACCCTGTTACAAACATTGCTTCTTCCTTGTCACGATCATATCCGATAATAAATTCCTTACACTGGTTCCTTGTAGCCGGATAGTAGCATAACCCATCTTTTCTCTTTGAACACTCCCCAGTCACCGGATTTTCGCACTTTTCTATCTCGCACAAAGGAATTTCTGTATCTTTGATACATACTGAAATATCACACAGGCTATACAGTTCTACCAGATGCGGTGCATAGCCGCTTCCATCAAGATTTCGATCATCCTCATACAATGTTGTACAGATTCCTTTCTCTGGACCTTCTTCCATATATTTTTCCAGTCCACAGAGTCCTCCATAATACGGATAATCCAACAACATCACTGTGACATCCTGCTGCCGTTCCTCTGCTTTCTTTAACATGGAATCATATAGTCTCTCCATAAATACACTGAACAACACTTTATCTTCTGGAAGCTGTCCAGATTCAATAAACAATACAGACTTTTCTTTGACAGGCATTTCCATGTCGTATCGGTTTGTACGGAAATTATCACACAGGCTACCATTCGCTCGTTTTTCATATACCGCCAATGCATTACCAATCTTTTGAATGGCTTCCATCCTAATTCCTTCCTCTGCTTCGCTATACATTGCAAATAACTGCTTCGCTGAACTCGTTTCATCTAATTCTTCAAACATCACGTGCAGAATCTTATCCAACATTGTTCCTGAAACACCTAGTCGAAAGATCGTTGCGATCTCCAACATATTTCTGTCCGATTCTTCCATTTCTGTTAATGATGCAAGCAGAACCGCAGACAACAATGCTTTACAGGCGGTTTCTACTGGATATGTCATGAACTTATATTTCTGGTCATCAATGATGTCATTTGCAATCATTACGATCTGTTCCTCATTCTCTGCTCCTAATCCATCCAAGCAGTTAAAACAGTCAGATTCAGTCATACAGTCCATATTGTAACTGTCTACCCGATACCCATGAATTGTTAGATAAATCCATAATTCTCTTTTATATATCCTGCTTCCGAGATCTACGATCACCATGGAATCTCCTCTTTGTATGTTCTGATAGATCTGACTTCTCATAAAATCAAACAATTGTTCTTTTTCCATGTCCCCGTCTACATAGAGGTTCCCTTTTCCTTTTCGGACACAGATCTCTTCCCCTTTCTCATCACATCCAAGAATGTCTCCAATCTCATGACCTCGTCTTTTCAATTCCTTTTTATTGATATTCTCAATAGGAATTCCTATTTCTTTCTTCTCCCTCTTTTTTCTGATATCTTCAATATCAACGATCTTCGTCATTTTGTTTTCCTTCCTTCTTCTCTACTCCAATATATTATTTCTGTTCTTGTTCTCGATATGCTTTCCATTTTGCATCCGAACGTCTAAAATTATATTCGTTGTCGGTCGCTACTTCATGACCACATTCGTTACAACGCCCTACACGGAATGGAAATTTAATCATAATTTCTTTGTTCATAACTCCTTTAAATTCTTCCTCTAGCACCTCATCCTGCACTGTAAAATGCACAAGATCTCCACAGTTTGGACAATAAGTCATATTTTGACTTAAAAATGACTTACCTTCTCCAACCAGTCCCACTTTAACGACAACACCTTTTGATCCAATCGCTTCGCTTCTTTCTTGGAAATCATCACAAACTGATTTTGGTAGTTTCTTTTCTTTCATCGTGTTACTCCCTTCAAAATTCTCTTCATAGTCACTAATTTACATACAAAAAGGCAGCAGGTATCACTACTTACTGCCTTTTAAGTTTCTCCCAATATTTAATATTAGAAGTTTCCCTTATGAACAATATAAGGAAATTCTCCACTTGTCATATTGTCTAATGATACAATCTCTACATCACCAAACTTTTCAAAAATCTTTATATTGGTATCAACTACAGATTGAACATCTGCATCTGCTTCTTCTGGATAATCATAATCAACGTCCATTCCTTCGTATTCATATTCTTTTAAATAAACTGGAGATGTATTACAAATCCATGTAGAATCTTGTCCAAACCATTGCCAAAGATATTTCATCATAGATGTAAAACAGCCTTTTTTTCGATCCGTCTCATATACATAAATGTCACCAATCAAAAGAACACTATGCTCTAATAATCGAATAAAAAATTCATCTGAAATTAATCCAAGATCATTACTAATATTATCGCAACTTTGGTTTGTAAGCTTCTTAATATGTTTCCTCATCATATTGTGCATATACAGTGCCATTTTCCCAAGATCAGCTGATTCCCCATCGGTAAATAACAAAATCTCATTATCCATACCGCTATTTATATAAGCTGTTGATAATACAGAATGGATTTGCATCCTTCCACATAATTTAGGTCCATCACTATCTGCCCTAAACGCAAAAATAAAATTATTACTTAGATAAGGAATTTCATCTTCGCAAACAACTGGAATACTTGCTTTGGCACAATAATATTCTCCAACTGAACAGATATCAATATCTTCACAATCAGCAATATTATATTGCCACATATCATCTATAATATCTTCTACTACTTCTTTGATGTATTTTATTTCCTCCAAAATTGTTTTTCTGGTAATATTGTTTCCTTTCATAAGATACTCCTTTCGATAAGAAGGAGCTGGAAAATAAATATCAAGTATTGAGCAGTAATCTGACAAGAAATCTGGAATCCTAATCTTTCCTGATTCGAACATACTGATTTTCGATTGATCTATTATGATTCCTTTTTCTTCCTCAAGCTTCTCTACAACATTCTTCTGTGATAGCCTTAAGAAATGTCTTTGTTCTCTACATATTTTTGGAATCATCTTGGCCAGCTGATCAAAGGTATAATACTGATTCATTATCACTTCTCACATCCTTCCTTTATGTTTATACCTGCATTTTACAAAATAATACACATAAAATATATATCGATTATCGTCATATGCTTCTAGCGAATTATCATTCCTATGCAGTATAGTAGTTCCTATGGAAGCGATATTCCAATTAGTTCTTATAAATTCCAAATATATTTTTATAAAACAAAAAGCCAGTAAGTATTATCACCTACTGACTTCATTATAAAAATTATAACATAATTTATTTCATCGTACAATCAGCTTCGCAGCATTTATAGGTTTTAAATAATTTCCCTATTGCAACAATATTAAGCATTTCTTACTGCTGCCACAATATCATTAATCTCTATTGGATACATTCCCAATCCCTCATACAGCTTCGCTTGGCTTCGCATACAAAAAACATATCCGGATTTCATCTGTTCTATATCCAAAGATGAAACACGAAAGCCAAACCATGCTCTCATCCCATTATATATAAAACGTCCATTACGGTTTTCTATTCCATATCTTTTCACTATTTCATCTATGATCTTTACACTTAATTCAGGATTATAATAAAATTCCATATCTTCCAGTGTTGTATAGTGATTCTGCGTGTATACTCGATTATCCAATGTAATATTTCTTCTGATCCGGCTCTGTTCTTCTTCCATGATCATTCGATAGACAACTTCGTAGTTTTTTACGATGAATAATCCTCTGACAAATTCACTGTCTCCCTGATACCTTCCCTTAAATATCTTTTCGCAAGCATTTCCTACCCATTTCCTCATATCTGCTTCTGCCTTTGGTTTCCAACGGATCAGATTATCATCCATATAATATATTGCATACGGTGCATTTTTCTTTACTACTAGACATCCTAATGCCCGGCTCTGCTTTAATGCAGGGTTCTTGTGATTCTTTATCTCCATGACAGGATAATATGTTGCCAGACTCTTTTCCTCTCTTCCGTATAGATAGAGGCCATATCTCTTGTCATATTCATGCCTCTCCCATGCATCATCATCCAATCCCAACTCGCTTCGCTTCGCTGCGGATACATATTCTGCCATATTCATCAAAGTATCTTTCTTACTGCCGGCCTCTTCCATCCTCTGCTCCAAAACATATCTTACTTTCTTCTCATTTTTAAAGATATCTTCTTTATCAGTCCAGAATATCGGTATCCTTCCTTGATACATCTCGGCTAATATCCGCCCCTGATAAATACATCGCTGCACTTTATCTTTATTGTCTTTGTATGATAACGGCATTATGTTTGTGACAACATTTCCTGTCAGATATTCCGAGCAGTCCAAGGTATTCTTGACCTCTCCTGCCAGTACAATATCTTTTCCTTTTTGAGTGAGATGATAATAGCTTTTTCTTCTAAAGACAGCCTTCTGTATATATCCATTCTCCCTTAATATTTTCATGTTCTTATCCTTAACTCTTCTTCCATTATGAGTCTGGTAAAATATCCTGATCCCTTCCAGATCAATCGCCCCTGACATTGCAATGATCTTGAGAAAATACCCCTTTGTCCCGATCATTGACATCGTTCTTTTTCTTCTTGTTCTCTTTTCTGTATCAGTCATTTATCACGCCTTCCTTCCTACTTATCATCCCCATTTTCCATTTTTCTTGCTGCCGTTTTCGTTTTATTCTCAACCCATGCCTTTCGCCCTCTTTTCCTTATGTTGATTAATGATGTAAAGGCTATGAACCTGTAAGGGCTGTATTTCGATTCTTTGGCGGCATATTAAAAGTCTTGAAACCCGCATTTTTACTGGATTTTTAATTATTTTTTTTGCACTAAAAGGGGGTACTTTTCTGCTTTTCGGTTTTTGTACAAAAAGTACCCCGTTTAAGGACAGAAAAGTACCCCCTTTAACGTAAAAAGTACCCCGTTTAAGGACAGAAAAGTACCCCCTTTTACAGCAGAAAAGTACCCTCTTTTTCTTATTATGATCATGCACTTTAATTACAAAAAGTACCCCCTTTTACAGATCCCTTTCAATCCATTCAAGCTTTTCTTTATATTCATCTTCTAGGACAATATACAGGTTCGCATAACTTCTGGTTCCCCAATTTTTTACTGTCTGAACATGCTTTCGTAGATAATCTGAATCATCATATCCATAGCAAAATTCTATAGATAACATATCAATAATATTAGAAAAATCGATCCTGTCAATATCAATTGTTTCACTTACTGGCAGTACATATTGCTCATGAACTACATACTTTTTACCAGCAAATTTACGTGCTTGGGCCGCTATTTCAACATTATGTTCAAAGAACCTTTCAATAGCATTATGTACAGCATCCTCGATTGCTTTTAAGTCAGAATCTTTCTTAATTCCTCTGGATGGAAGGGTTGGAATCTGAATCTTGAAAAGACCATTTATATAATGAATTTCAACTGGAACATCAAGTGGTTCAATTATACGTCCATAACGCTTAGCTTCGCCATTTTTGACGATAATACCGTCCCCAATTTGAATAACTCTTCTTAGATCATTTACCATTTGAACAGCCATTGTATAAGCATCTTCCATCTGAATAGAATAAGAAAGATCAGTTTCACTAAGGGAAGTCTGTAGCAATCCTCTTATTTTAGTATTTGTTTCAACACTTTTTGTTAAAGCTCGAACCAAATAATCCCTCTTTTCATCATTCGCTTTTTGAAGAATTAAATTTGCCTGATGTGTCATTTGTTGTGATCTTCCCTCTCTATCCCCCTCAACATTCCCCATTCTTCTAAAAATATCAACTTCTTTAACATTTACTTTCATAGCCGTACTCCTTTTATATATTTCTTTATCTATAAATAGCACACAAATATCGCAATAAATACTAGAATGTGCATGATATGTAATATCTGTAAGATATAAAACCTACATTTTCTACATTTATAATGTTTTATGTGTGTATTTTACACAAATCACACACTTTACATATATTTTTGCATTTTCACATCATGCACAATATTAGTAATTTGTGATATTTATAATGTTTTGTATTATTCTTCATTTTCTGCATCAATTACAGAAACAGTTCCATCTTCTTCTACCATCAAATACGCAACAATATTCGAAAAGCGAATATGAGGAATCTGTTCTTCATTTTCGATAATCACAAACCGATCTGGAAGATACTCTTCTTCATCCGGTTCATTAAACTGAATTGCCGCATAATCTCGATTCTCAAATCCCTGTTTACAATATAGAATCTGTGTTTCCACATCAGAATCTTCAAAGAAGGCACTGATTTTTGCACAGGTATCACCTTTGTCCGGATAATGTGTTACTAAGGCAACATCATCATTTGCCTTTATATTCCGTAGAAAAATTAACGCCCAAAATGCTGCAAGCATTTCTTTATCTAATACCTGACTATAAAACGCTGCCTTGATCAGTTCTCTTCCTTGATCTTTAGGATCTGGGACAATTGTAAATACTCCTTTTTTTAGCAACTTCGTTACCGCCCTATATACAACATTTCCATCCCCTTCATCAAACCAGCTGTATAATTGAGACATTAACAACTGTCTGTAACGTCCAATCAGCTCATTGCTGATCGTCTCCTGTATTTTTAATCCACGGCTAGGAGATATTTTAAAATCTCTCTGTTTCATCATAAATATCACATTCCTTTCTTTTATCCTGCAATTCTACGTTGTTGTTCTCTTTCTATTTGCTTGGAATCTCCATAATATCCTCTTAGTTTGCTTGCATCTGTAGTGATTAGGCGATCTTCTTTTTCACTCGCCATAACATTAATCATGACATTATCCTGATTGGATATTAAGATACCTTGTCCTTTTTTCATAGCTAGAATACTGTCAAATTCATCTTCTGTTAAAGAGAATACTCTTCGAATCTCATTTAGATTTTCAGACTGAATTTTCATAATAATCTTAGCACTGGAGTTGGATAAGATACGATTTCCATACATACCATTTTTCAATGCTGTAAAGTCAGTTAAATCCTGTGTAGCACAAACAACACCGCCACCATAACCACGAATAGTTTTATAGAGTTCCAAAACATATTCTGCTACTGTATCATTTGTATTAATTAACTTCCAAACTTCGTCAAGCAGTACGATTTTATCCTGTGTACGATCCTCCTTAACTTTACTCCACACAAAATCCGTTGCAATGAACATAACTATTGGCAGTAAATTTTTAGCTCCGATCGTGGAAACATCAAACACGATATACAGATTGTCCAGATTAACATTGGTACGATTATTAAATCCTTTATAAGTACCATAGACAAACTTTTTCAGCTGTTTTAACAATGGACTCATACATTCATAATCATCCTTCTGACATTCTTCATATACATCACCAAGGATTGGCATTTCTTTATAATTTCCATTTTCATCGAACAAAGAGTCATTATCTTCTGTGATTCCATATTTTCTATACACCTTAGTTAATGCAATATCTAATTCCCCCTCAAGATCATCCTGTTCTGCTGGAGATAGATTGCTTGTAAGCAGGGAAAAGAATGTTTTTAATACAGAAATCTTTGCTAACATAGCTGATTTATTTTCGGTTACACTATCGATCATTGCATCTGCACTCGTATCTCTAACTCTTACATCCATGATATTAATGTGGCTAGAACTTGTTTCTGACAGCTCTATGAATGTACCACCTAATTCAAGACATGCTCTTTTCCATTCAAACCCTTTTAATGGAGCAATAACATAAGTTGGCATTCGTTTCTTTCGATATCTCATGGCTATCAACTGAATCAGATATGTTTTACCGGAACCAGATCCACCTAATACACATACATTTGCATTGTTATATAATGATCTGTTAAACAGATCTAAAAGAATTGTGCTGCCATCTTCCTTATTTAGTCCAATATAAATTCCTTTTGCATCAGATATTTCATTAGAAAAGAACGGAAAACATGCTGATAATCCCATAGTTAAAACATTTCTTTTTGCGTTTGGCTCAATCCATTTAGGATCAAGTGTATTTAATGGAAGCGTATTTAAAAATGCAGTATCTTCGATAAATTCACATCCATATACTTGCATTTCCTTTGACTTCATTTCATCTTTAAATGCTTTGATCTTCAACATTAATGCTTCTTCACTTTTAGCGGATAAAGTAACTAGAATACTCATATAATAAAAATCTTCGCCATCTAACTGCTGTTTAATATAATATGTAGACATTAATCGACCAACACGTTTATCATAGCTGACATCAGTATCTTTTAAATGTTCAATAGAACTCTTATTATTACGCAATGCAAAACCTAACTGTTGTTTTACAATACCTTTATTTTCTCTACGAACGAAGATATCAACATCTATCGTATCATCATAATTGGTCAGATTCGTGATCCAGTCTCCATATACAGATTCTCGATATCCTTCTTCTCCAGACAAATAAAAATATGCCTTATATGTATCATCTAATTTTACATATTTATGTTTTGAAACATTTACAGTCACAGGTGAAAAGAAATCTGCAATTGGAACATTTCTTAATACCTTTGGTTCAGAAATTCCCTGCAGATACCTGGCACTGGTCTGCATCTTATAATCATAACAAGATACAGGACTATTTTTGTGCAACATAGTATACAAGTTATACAGCATGTTCTCTGAATGGTTTTTTGAATATTCATTAATACTAAGCCCACAATTGGACAAATAGTGCTGAGCTGTCATATAGTAACCATTTAAGACATTAATTGCTTTTATGGATTCATCTACTGTATTAGCTACATTTTCGACTTTATAGATGATGTAATAGCGTCTTGTTACAGAATGTGATTTTACCTGTTTTAAATATTCAATTTCATCCTGTTGTAAAACACGACATTTTTCATTATCTTCCATACTGATAATTTCTTCTGAATCTTTAATAATTCCAGAAAGATCAGCATTCACACTAATCGACTTAATCTGCATTGATTTAGGTGCAACTTTAAGATATTTGGCAAAATTTTCTATGATCTTGTTTTTCTCACGATTTGTTTTTAAATCGTAACGCACAGGATTGATTTCTATTATCTTTACAAAGTCATTATTTTTGGTAATGATAACTCCATTTGAGATACTTTTGATTGGAATCATATCTACTGCCGTCGTGAATGGTGTCGGAATTTCATATCCGTCAATAATTTTTTGATCTCTAATATTTTTGCTACTTCCGAGATATCTTGACATCTGAGTCTGTATTGATTTTTTAATATTTCTTCCTAATCGATAAATCGGATAATCTTTCTTTTCAGAACTATCCGGTTGTTGTTTTTCTTTGTTTTTATCATTTTTAGGAAGCTCTATATATAATGAAGCAACTTTTACTGGGTCTTCACCCTGACGAATCATCTGTTCTTTAATCTTTTTCTCATAGGCTTTTCTCTTCTTTTCCATTTTTAAAGCCTTTTTATCAACTTTTTCTTTTTTACCACCTCTTTTTTTCTTGCTGCTTTTACTATTTGCATCATCGAATTTTGTATTAATATTTTTTTGATTTTTAACTCTTTCTTTATCTAATTCCAATTCATATCGTTCCCGATATGCTTCATCAGGAGGACCATATACCTTCCGTTCTTTCATGAAATGGAAGATTCTTAATAGGTAATCTAATAAGGATACTCCATTGATACCAACCATAGAAGCTGCTGTTCCACCGATAAAACCTAATGCCTCTATACCAAGCATAACTTTCGCATCAAGCGAAAACATGCCGCCTATCATTAATGCTGTTAGAAAACAGATTGCTCCGACTGCCAATGATTCAAAAAGGCGTTTCCACTCAATTGTAAATCCTAAAACAGACGCATCAATTTTAAAATTCAGTGGAATTCGATAAATTTTTAGCTTTTCATCTTTTCTACCATACTGATCTCTATTATCTTCTGTCATTTTTTTCCTCCCGTTTTATTTCTGAATATCAAGTTCATAAACATTTCCTTCATCGTCACGCATCTCATTATCAACAGGATCATCACTATTCTCATCTGGTACAAATCCTGTCTTATTTTCCGTTGTTGTTACTGTCGATGGTTTCTTATGTTTTTTGGTTTTACACCCGCTAACGCTTACCACTAACAGCATTAATAACAGAACTAAACTAAATACCTTTTTATTTCGTTTCATAAAAACCTCCATTAAAAAAGAGAAGATACAATGTCGTATCTTCTCTTAATGAGTAATTTATTATTTACTTATTGCCCAAAATGGACCATTTGCACCAGCATTGCTTCTGGCTTCATTAAATACTGTATCTACATTCCACCATCCATTTCTAGCTCGTCCTCCACAATCTGCAACTTGTAATTTCTTTCCGTCTTTGGATAGACCATATAAAACAATGTAATGTCCACCTTTGGTGAAGTGACCAGGAGCCATAATAGCTACAATCATCTTTCCTTGTTTCAAAGCTTTCTTTAAATTGCTTTTATTATATCCTAAACCTTGACATTTTAAGTTCCAATGTTTTGCAATGGCTGCAGGTGTTGAATGATCCCATCCGGCACCTTGATGATAATGTCCTTGCTTTGCTGCCCAATCGCAAGTTTGGATTGGTGTTACTTTTTTCCCTGTAATAGTTGAAATACATATAGCCATTGACGTTGGGCCACATCCTGCTGGTTTTATCTTATTAGTTCCATATGGCCCTCTGAATCTATGTTTTCCCCAAGGTGAATCTCCTTGATTATAATAAATAACAGCACCACTGTATCCACCACCAGATAAGGCAGCTTCATAAGCTTTGGTTTGTTTTTTTAGACGTTTCTTATCCTTGATATTATAATAATAATCATTGTCGCCTATTCTTTTATAATATCGTTCGCCACTTGAGTAATTCCAGTTTTTTGATTTGTATCCGGCCGTCCAGAATTCAAGAACATACGGTGGAAGATTTCTTTTTCCGTTGATTGCATCTTTAACTGCACGTTTTACAAACGCAGCAGGATGTCTTTTCTTATATGCTCCACTTGTATATGCTGAATACCATCCGCTTTTTGCTGTACCCATAAGCCCTTTTCCACGATAACTACCGTATTCGGCAAGATTACACATATGGCTTATAACTGCCAATGATCCATCATAATTTTCTGAACACTCTTGAGCAACGATTTTACATAATAGCTCATAATCTGATTTACTGAGCTTGTATGTTTTTCCAGCTCCTGATACCCCTAAATATTCTCCGCCATCTTCATCTAAAACAGATGATAAGTCTATTGTAATTTCTCCATTATTTTTCAAATCAATAATGGAAGCTAACACAGAGCCTTGAGCTTTTCCAAGTTCGATTTCGTCATCTGACAACTTTAAATACCTAGCAAACGCATCATCACCACGATATGTTGCGGTTTTCTTCTTTTTATTAATCTGCAAAAGATCTGCTTTTTTTATTCTCTTTTTAAAATCGGATACCAATTTACTGCTTGAAATAGGTATGATTTTTTTATCTTTCCAAATGGAATAATAAGATATTAATACACAGACATTTGCTTTAAATTCTCTACACTCTATATCTTCACTTAAATCATCTGACAGGGCTTCTTGAAACCCTGTCAGAAATTCATCATATTTTGATTCAAATACTTGAGATGAAGACGAATCTTGTGTTTGATCAATTGAAATTAGATTAATAATAGAAGAAGGAATTGAACTGATAATTATGGTAGGAAGCATAATAATTACCGTTACAGCAATTAAAATTTTCTTAACTAACGCAAAACTTGCTTTTGGATCAGAAATAGTCGCAATTGCCGCACCTGGTAAACCAGCTGTTGCTGCACCCTGTATAATTTTTGCTGCTTGGACAGCTGCTTTCGTATTTCCAACCTTTTCCGTTTTCTCCGCCATAATCAGCCTCCTTTGTTAAAATTCAATGTCACTTTGATCAGTATTTACATCTTTATCATCAGAAGAAGGCTTTGGTCCAGATTTTGATGATTCTAATGGTCCACCAGAAGATGAAGCATTATTATTACCTACAGTGAAATCATCATATGTTTGACTGCTACCTGGATTATAAATACGAGAATTAATATCATCTAGGGATGATTTGCTATGTGCATGATTTGAACCACTACCAAACCCTCCAACTGATTCATTACCTAATACATCATTTGATGCACCTCCAAATACTGTTTCAGAAGATGTATATGTTCTTGATGATGTACTATTGTCAACTGTACCCATTGATCCACTATTGGATGCTTCACTTGATACAATTTCTGACTCATCAAAAGTAATTCCACCCATCATCTTATGGAAGGTTGGGCACTTGCTAGAATCGTAACTCATAGTTTGTCCACCAATATCTACACTGGCATCAAGATTTCCTGATTCTGTTGCTGATCCCTGAGCATCATCATTAAATAATTCAATATTTTCTCCATTCATTGTAGCTGTAATTTTTCCTTTTCCGTCAGATTCTATATCTGACATGATCTGCATACCATCTTTTCCGGCATCAAATACTAAGGAGTTATCAAGTTTATTCTGATCTTCTTTGCTCTTACCATTCTTTAATTTGTCAAGGTATTCTTTACCTTCACCATATGGGTCCATAAATCCATTTTTATCTTTCATTGCAGCTGCCATTTGCTTTTTAGCATTTTTTCCAGACAATGGTTTATGTAGTAATGAATACATTCCTGCCTGTTTGGCATTTTCCACAGCTGGCGAAAATGGTTCCATTGATTTTTTCCCATCAATAGCATTTTGTTTTAATGGTTTAGAGCCACCCATCGCAGCTCCACCAGATCCATTGTTAGGATTTCCATTATTCGGATTTCCATCATTTGGACCAGGGGATGGATTCGTAGGATTTATGCCTGATCCACCAAATCCAAAAAATCCATTTCCTTCTTTCGCTGACTGAACTCCACTTTTTAGTTTTTCTTCCCAAGCTTTTCCAGCCATATTTTTCATAGATTTCAAAGGTGTGCCTGCAATTGATCCTGCTAAGCCACCAACTGCAGCTGCAGCTCCAGTTGCAGCTTTTGTCACTACATTATCTTTAAATGGATTAATAGATTGACCATTTGGAACTATAGACAATCCACCAACACCAGTCATACGTTCGATGTAGATATTAATAGTAACTGCATAATCAATAAATGCTCCAATCATCATACTCCATACAACAATCACAGCGAAAGTTGTAAATTTCTTTTCTACTGGCGATGTCATAATATCAGATATAATCTTTTGAATTCCTGACATACTTGATTGCATTTTTGATAGACTATCAAAATTAATTGCACCAAATCCATCTAAAACAATTCGCAAAAACCAACAGTTTAAAATGATGCTAAGCAGATGTTCTATATAAATTTGTAAAAATCCTTTTGTGACACCTTTTGTTGCACGAGAACTTAAACATGCTAATGGTAACGGTGCTAAGTAGGTCAAGATACCAACTCCAACATATGTTCGAAGCATAATTTTTGTCATTTTATATAATTTAGAATAAATATATGCAACTAAAATAATTGCAGCTATTCGTTCTGGCATATGCGTACCGACAACACTTCCAACCGTATTCTTTACAGAATCTATAGCCTTTCCGACGATGCTTTTACTACTACTTGTCTTTACTAATGCATCATAAAATGAATCAAACATGTCAGATGCTAATCCTTTTTTTAGAATTTTTGTAAGTTTACTTGATTGCAAAACTGTTAAAGAACTTGTAGTAAATGACAGTAAAATATTTAATAACGGTTTGTATGCCAATACTGAAAAGATAGCAGTCGCAAAAGATGCTAACAAACTCAATGGCGATTCTGCTTCATCAATTGATGATGGATTAAGATTTTTTGAAATTTGAAAGATAAAAATATAAAATGCAACCCCTAATGCAATTGCCATGATTCCAATGCTCAATTTTTTTACTAAAGGAAACACACTTTCAAACACACTTAAATTAACACCTAATGCACCCAAAATTGCTGAAAAGTAAATATCAAGTACACTTGTAATCCATCCAATAAATGTTTTAAATATTCCGTTTAAAATCCAATCCAATTGTTCTTCGCTGCCAAAATACGGACAGCATTAAAAACTCTGCCTGACAGCTCCTCCTTTCTTAAATAAATATCTTTTTAGAGCTATCGTATTTTCTAACTCTCTCATAAATAAAAAACACGGAAGAGAAGATCCCTTCCGTGCGTATTCAAAATCCTTGGAAGATAAGAATTTTGTTAACTTATTTATATTTTCTAGCTAAATGTAAATGAGAAAAAGCCAGCAGTAGATAACTGTTTACTTATGATCTCGATCACAGATGGGGCAACTGCAACTCCAAATACAGCAAAAATGATTTTCATTGGCCATCCATGCAGTCTACGTTCTAATTCACTTCCAGGTGCACCGATACGTAATGCAAATGCAATAGCAAGTGCAAGACCAGCTCCCCATTTAATAGCTTTCGCAACGAAACTGGTATAGAAGTCTGATGCAATCGTAGATAATGACGTTGCAAGTGAACTAAAGTCACCGGCCGCATTACAAACCATTGGTAAAATGGATGATAAAATCAAGCTTGCAATCATTGCACACATCATTGCATAAACAACTGTTTCTGTATCTACAACCTGACGATTCATTGCAAGAGTTGACCCGGATGCATTCCATTTTGTATTTCTACGCTTTTCTGGATGTTTACTTCTTGTAATCTTTCGCATTGTACTATCCTCCCTCATGAAAAATGAATAGATTATAAAGTTACAAATTTTTATATCACCTACCCTATCTTCCACAGATAAATCATCTTTAGAGTTGGATGCTATAAAAATGAAAACTGATGTTAGAACAAAATTAATCCAAAAAAAATAGAGATATTTCTCTGAATATCTCTATCGTAAATGGACATAATCTGCCCCTATATTCAATTTTCTAATAAAAACCTCTTTCCAAATCAGAAAAAAGATTAGTGAGAACCCTTTTTCTCACTGTTCATATTATAGCATACTAAGTTTAAGATTACACTAACATTTCTATACCAATTTACTACCATTTTGTTACCAATTTTATACCAATTTAATATCATTTAGGAGTATCAACCATTTTTCCTAATTTATATAAATTATTCTCAAAAAGAAAAGCACCCATTTATCACGGATGCTCTTCTCGTACCTAATAAGTGTACAGATTTTAAGTACCTTCATCATATCTGATTTTGGAATATTTTTCAAGCTACAATTTCTTTTCTGGAATCACTTTTCGTGCAACCACTTTTGAAATCTTCATTGTTCCAAGTTTTCTTGAATCCAAAGAATGATCCCGGTTATCTCCCATAACATAAATAGAATCATCCGGAATCACACAATCTTCCTCGCCCATCGTTGATCCTTCATCTTCCAGATATTTTCCATTAATATAAACTTTATGGTTTTTGATCTCTAAATGTTCTCTTGGCAGTGCGATCACTCTTTTAATAAAATCATATTCTTTATCTTTTAATGTCACTTTAATGATCACAACATCTCCACGATGTAACTTGTCATTTTTCTGAAATTTCTTCATGATCAATTTCTGTCCATCTTTTAAAGTAGGATTCATAGATTGCCCATTTACTTTAAACCTTTGATATTGGCTGATATTCTGATACGCTAAAATACCAACATATCCAATGATAAGCAGGACCAACAAATTCCATAATATCTTTTTTAACTTCAATAAAAACACCTTCTTTATAACATGTTAGGATGGCTGCCGCTTTTAGGCCCGATTTTCCCCATATGTGACCATAATCGATTTTTTCCAGATTGCGTAGTCCAGTATACGGTATCTCCATCTTGCTTAATCACATCACAATCTAAAATTTTATAGTTCATTACATTTACTTCTTTTAAAGCTGTTACTTTTCCATTGGAATCTACTTCTGCAATCTGATTTTCTGCCCAACCGCATCCTGATCCAGCACTTAGTTTTCCATGCGTGTCGTCAGCTCCAAGATCTCCTGGAATTGTTACGCCATCAAGTGTGAAGGCATTTGGGGCATGAATTCCTTTTTCTCCACCCATAATCCCATACTCACATGCGATATTATAACAGCTGCTGATAGATTCTTCCGGATAAAAGAGATCGGCTACTGCTCTTGGTGATTCATATTTCTTTTTCACTATTTTTCTCCTTTGTATGGTTGTTCTCAAGTATATTAATGACTTTTCCATCTTTTCCTTTTACAACCGCTTTAGGCTGATGATATTTTCTTTTATTTATAATGTCTGATTTTTTGTTATCCATAATATTCCTCATAAATGTAAAAAAGAGGAGAGATTATTCCCTCCTCTTTCTTCCATCGGCTAACGCCTTACTGTATCTACTGCTCTTTGTCACCTTTCTGTTTCTTACGGATCACAAATGCTGTTCCTCCGGCAACTACGACTACAATGAGTCCGATTACAACTGGAACGATGGATTTCTGACCTGTTTTTACAGATGATGAACTTGATCCACTACCAGGTGTAGATGTATGACTTGTAGTTTTTGGAGTCTTCTTCACTCCTTTAACCTTTACAGTCTGATCTTTATCTGTGATATCCTCATGTGTTCCGATCACTGCTCCAGTTTCAACATCTAACATCTTTTCAAATGCTACAAGTGAATATCCTCCAAGTTTGCTTGCATCAAATGTAAAGCTTACCTTTACTTCTCCGTTTGCTTCTTTTGGAGTGAATTTTGCTGTTGCTGCAACCTCTTTACCATTCACTTTGACTGGTTTCTTTGTATCCTTATCATATAAGGTACCGGAAACTTCCAGTTCTTTGTTTGGTGTTACATTTTTATATTTCACAGTATCTACGATAGTGACTTTCTTATCAGCATTAACGGTGTGATCCCCGTCGGCTTTATCTGTTGCTGTAGTATGTAATTCAGGGAAATTTACTGTCTGGTCAGAATCATCAATGTCCTTATGAGATCCGATCAATGTTCCTGTCTTAACATCGTAAGCTTCTTCAAAGGCCACGGCTGTTTTACCAGCAATGCTTGTGGCATCGAATTTAAATTCTACCTGTGCTGTACCAGAAGCTTCTTCCGGAGTAAATTTAGCACTTGCAGTAACTTCTTTGCCATCGATCATAATTGGTTTCTGAGTATTCTTATCATATAAGATACCCTTTAACTCAACTTCTCTACCAACCTCTAAGTTCTCATATTTCACTGTATCGACTAAAACAGTTTCTTTTGCGGCGTTTACTGTCTTGTTTCCGTCTTTATCAGTTAATGTAGTACCGATCTTTGGTACAACGACAGTCTGTTCACCATCGTCAATATCCTTATGATCAGCAACTAAGGTGTTGGTTTCTACATCATAGGCTTCTTCAAACGCTACGAGTGTTTTACCAGCGAGATCACTTCCATTGAATTCAAATGTAACATCAACACTTCCTTCACTTGCTTCTGCTGTGAATGTAGCACTTGCTGTTACCTGTTTTCCATCAATTTCAAGTGGCTGCTTTGTCTCTTTATCGTAAAGAACACCATCAACCTTATACTCACGACCTTTTTCAAGACCTTTGTATTTAACTGTGTCTACCAGTGTGATCTTTTCGTCTGCATTGATCACATGAATCTGGCTGTCTTTACCGATTAAAGTTGTTCCGATTTCAGGAATCTCTACTGTCTGTCCTTCATCTTCAAGATCTGCATGAGTACCGATCTCGTTTTCTCCTTCATATAAGTTTTCAAAGACAACAGTGGTTGTTCCTTTTAATGCACTTGCATCAAATGTGAATTCAAGTTCTACGGTTTCATTTTCTCCGTTTGCTTTGAATGTCTTTTCTGCAGTAATTTCTTTTCCATCGACTAATAATGGATTTCCTGTTTTCTTATCCATTACCTTACCTTTCAGAGTATATTCTCTTCCAGCAACGATGTTTTTCACTTCAACTTTATCAACGATTGTTACATCCTTACCTGCGTAAGACATGTGTGTTCCATTATTCTTATCGATCGCTGTTGTGCTTACTTTTGGAATAAGAACAGTCTGATCATTATCGTTGATATCTGCATGAACTGCATATTCTTTACCCTTATATTCAAGAGTTTCAAATGCAACAATCTTCTTACCAGCTGTTTTAACTCCGGAGAATTCAAAGATTACATCAACTGTTCCGTCCTCAGCATCTGCTGTAAATTTCACACTTGCTGTTACTTCTTTTCCATCATCATCAAGAACAACCTTTCCTGTTTCTTTATCCATAAGTTTACCGATCATTGTATAAGTTTTTCCTTTGATCAGATTCTTATAAGAAACAGTATCCTTGATCTTCATATCTTCTTTTGCTTCAACGATATTAGATCCTGTTGTTGCATCAGATGCTTTTGTCTTGATTTCAGGGAATTTAATTGTCTGTCCTTCATCATTAATGTCATGATGAACAGCAATCGTTGTTCCGTCTGCTTCACTTGTCAATGTTTCAAATACAACAACATCTTTACCCGCTAATGATAATTCCGCTGCATTAATATTGATTTCAACATCAACTGTTCCGCTTTTTGTGGTATTAGAAAATACTTTGGATGCTGTAACTTCTTTGCCGTCTTTATCAAGGATTGCTGCTTTTGTCGCTTTATCCATTAAGACTGCTGTTAACTTGTATTTACCTCTGTCTAGGTGTTCATAATTAACAGTGTCAATGATTGTTACATCATCTGTCGCTGAAGCCACATTTGTTCCTGTTGCTTCATCTTTTGCTTTTGTACCAATACTTGGCTCTGATTCATCAGTTAATGTTCCGCCATTGATTTTTTTACCATCTTTTGTGATCGTAAAGTCTGTACTGATCAGTTTCAGTCCTTTATTACTATCACTACGCAATTCTTCAATTTTGTATTTTCCGTAATAAAAAGCACCTAAACTATCATCGGCTTTTGCAACACTTCCATCTTCGCCCTGTCCAAACCATACTCCGGCATCCAGATCAAAATCAGAAGATTTTAAAACGGTATCCTTTGTATAGCCTTTTAACAATTTGTCATTGGCATTTGTATTTTTAGAGTGTTTGTTATCTGTGGAATCAAACTCTCCATTCGCATCTGTTACGATTACGTGGGTTTCTCCAGTCGCTTCATTTGTTACCTTGAACGCTGCACTGATACTCTTTCCTTCATCAGATTTTTTTCTGACAGAGTAATCACCTCGAACTACCTGGTTCGGGAATTTTAAGTTTGCATCCAAATCTGGCGTATACATTGTTCCGTCTGCACCATGGCATACAACTGTTTTTTCAGTTCCATCTGTCATTTTGTAACCCTGACTGCTTGAAATTTCCTGAACACCATATGTACCATAAGGTAATGTTCTCTCATCAGTCTGAGCTGTATATTTTTTCAGATTAGAATTCCATGAAGTTGTGATCTTTGTCACTTCTTCTCCCGGATTCACTGTCTTATCACCATATTTAATGGCTGTTGCACTTCGGTTGATAATAGAGAACTGAACACCTTCAAGTGTTGTTCCGGTTTCAGAGATCTTATGATCCTTTCCACCGATGGCTTCACTCTTATCAAGTTCTTTATCAACTTTCCATACCTGGATTCCATATTTCTTCGCTGGATCAGAAACTGTAAAGTCTGTAACTACTTTGGATGGCTGTTCACCATCTTTATCACTGACTCTTGTGAAATAAATACGATTACTTAAGACCTGCCCGTTAACAGAAACGGTACTGTCTTCGATTTTATATCCGTCTGGAGCTTTAGTTTCCTCGATCGTCAATGTTCCCCATGGAACTACTGGTGTTCCATCTGAATCTCTATAGAAATCATCACCAGAAATTTTATATTTATCATCAAATGATAATACATAATTTCCTTTCATGTTTTTCTGTGTTTTAAGAACCCATGTTTTAGTGGCTTTTGAAGGTAAATCAGATGCACTATTGTAGAAGTTATTATAGAATTTTACAGTAAATTCTGCACCTGAAAGATTTGCATCTCCCTGTACGGTTTCTCCTGTTTCTTTGTCTACTTTCTTGACTTCAAAGTTAACAGGGTCGTCCTTTGGTTGATCGGCAATGGTTACAACGGCAGGGTTATCATCGTCGTTCTTTTCCGTAACTTTTACGGGATAAGCCTGACCATTTTTCGCATACCCTGTAGGTGGATTGATTTCTTTAACAAAGTAATCTCCCACATCAATTTCGTCTGTGTCAGTATTACCATTTTCATCGGCAGTTAATGTTGTTACTTTATCAGTACAAGCTTTGTCTTTATAAACTCCGAATGTAGCTCCTTTAAAACTATAACATCCACTTCCATTTGTCATAGATGGATTTGCTGATACTTTTTTTACTTGAACATTACCGGAATTGTTGTATTCAAACTTTAATTTGTAAATACCAAAACCACTCTGTGTATTGATCTCCTGTGTGTTCAGTCCAATGATAACATACTGGTCTTTCAGGTCTACATGAAGTACAGATAAACGGATCTTAGCATCTTCGCCATCTTTCACTTTACCCATTGGATTTGTGATGTGGGCACACTCACCGGCAAACATATGCTTACTGGAGTAAGTTGCTTTGTCTCCTGTGTATTTCGTTACGAAAGAACCCTTCATATGAAAATCAAGCTTTGCTTTATTTTTATTTAAAGCAGTTGCTTTGTATTTAGAGGATGAGTTTGGTAAACCGATACCAAAAGTCACATCTTCAAAGTTTGTTTTCTGATTAACACCATCCTGATCACCAAAATCAGATCCTTTATCGTAAACATCGAACCATCCACTCTTCTCGCTTCCGGTTGGAAGATACAGATATTTAACGGAATGTCGGATAGCTTCTGCAGTTGCTTTCATATTATAATTAACTTCCATATCACTCAGTTTTGAGAAGTAACGGATGGAAGATTTATAATCGAACACCTGTCCGTCCTGAAGCTTTGCTGGATCCACACGGTCTAAAATGATCGGATTTCCTGTTTTCTTGTCTGTAACAAACTTTAGTTTATCCGGATTCTTCACGGATGCACTGACATCTGTTGTAAAGAAACGTGCAACAGATTTGACAGCTCCTACTTTTTTCACTTCTACTCTGACAGAAGTTAAAGTTGCAGGAGATACAGCAAGTTCTAACACACCGGTACTCTTATTAAATGTAGCAGTATCATCTTTATCCAGATTCATTTCTGTTTCAGATCCATTTAAGAAAACTTTAAAATCACTCATTTTGAGTTTTTCTGCCATTTTCTTGCTTGTTGTAATTGGAACTTTCACAGTTACATCAAATGCATTTGCTTCAACAGACTGTTTTGTTACTTCTCCACCATTATCAACTGTAGTATCAATAGCAATTGTCTGATTATTGATAGATCCACCATACATTACCTGTCCGGTGATCAATACATTCTTATTTTTTTCAAAGTAACTTTTAGGAATATAAGCTAATCCTGTTTTCTTATCAAATTTAATATCTTTGATTACATTTGGATTTGCATTGTTTGTCCCTTTTACAAATGCTGCATCATAAATACTTCCCATTCCATTGATTTTTGCACTGGAAAGATTCGCAACATAATAATCTGCATCATCACTTGTATTGTACAATTTTACAATAGTTGAATACTGTGCAATAAATGCATCTTTGTATTTTGCCCATAATGTATCAATTGTACAATCCTTTGGGATTTTGGACTGTTCTGCGATCAACTGTTTTAATCGGATAGAATATCCGGTTTCAGTTAAATCATTTTTGATTTCTTTCGTAGACTTATCTGCTTCGGATGTTACTACTTTTTTATTTACATTTTTAGATACATATGATTCCGTATCATCATACTGCAATTTTCGAGCGGCCACCCCGACATTATTATCCAATGACTGATCCGCCGCAAAGGCATTTGCCATGTTTGTAGCAACAACACCACCTGCAGACATAACGACAGCCATAGATCCAAAAAACAACTGACGGAGTTTTCCCACGATCTTATACTTATCCATAATATTGCTCTCCTTATTTTTATCGTTCTTACAAATACTTTTCAAAATATTTGATTTATGTTATACTTTTTTTGTATATTTTGGCGAACAGTCGATTTGAGCTGTCCACCAAAATATGATCTTATATTTATTAAAAAGAAAGCAGCCGCAATCTGCTTTCTTTTTTATTTACAAGGATTCCTATTTCGATACATAACATATCACCTCTCTCATAAAATTTTATAAGAGCAACTTTATGGATTTGTATATATGTATATTAAATTTTCAATGTACTTTCATTTTTGCAAAGCAAGATTGTATACTTGCTTTCATGGAATATACTAACATAAAATGTTATATTTTTCAATAATTTATATCGTTTTGTTTCATATTTATGTAACGCTCCCACATTTTATTTTTACTTTATATATTTTGTCCAATATATTTATGAATATATCAGGCAACAAAAAAGGCAACAGCCCATAAAGCAAGCTGCTGCCTTCTCATTATTTGAATTATTATTTATTCTTTTACACTACCGCAATCACATTTATAACCGACCAAAACTTTTTCATCATATGATTTTTGATCTACTTTCCATACCTGTTTCGTTGTTGCTTCATGATGTACTGTTACATCAACAGTCTGAGAACCATAATTATGTCCATCACAATGTCCATCCCAACCTCCAGAGGCAAGATACATTCCAAATGGAGGTACATCTTTCATATCTTCAGGATTGACTCCCATTTCTTTATAAATTGCATAATCACTATTATAATGAGGCCATCCAGCTTCTTCAGTCCATCCTTGTTCTTTCATATCATCAATTGTAAAATATTCATTTGGTAATTGTGGATAAGTTTTATTATTAATACTATCAATAAAATCCTGCGTTTTATCTCTTCCACAAACAAAACAAACCTGATGTCTTCTCTGTACAGTTTCATCCCAAGCTGGAACCTCAACAGTCTCATAATGTCCAGCTTCATCATGATGTACAGTCTTGTAAACTGCCTTATAATCATGAACATGCTTTTTTGTTTCTGTTACAGTCTTACCTTTTGTGTTAACAACCTTAACAGAGACCGTTGTTCCAATCTTTTTGTTGTTATCTGGTTTTACTTTCCAATATCCAGTAACTGCACTTGCTTTTTTCACATAAGTTTTACTAGCGATTTTTACTTTAACCTTATAAGAAGGTCTGGTGTAACCAGAAATAGATTTACTGTTTGGCGTATATTTATTGATCTTTAATTTCTTTGCAATCACATATACTTTTTTTGTTTTGTAAAGTTTCTTTCCTTTGTAGGATTTTAAAGTGTATTTCTTTCCGGCAGCAACACGAGGAATTTTAACTGTAAATTTTCCTTTTTTGTTAGCTTTTGCTTTGTAAGTTTTCTTACCGATCTTAACTCTTACAATATTTTTCTTTCTAGTTTTACCATTAATTCGTGTTGCGTTTTCGTACACTCTATTAACAGAAAGTTTTTTACTTGCTGCATGTACATCATTTCCTTGAATACCGAAAGCTACACTTGCGGCCATCATCATAGATAAAAGTCCGATTGTTAATTTTCTTCGTCTCATAATACTTCTCCTTTTCTTTGAATAAACTATTTCCTTTTGTAGTAATTAGTTTAAAACAGGTTTAAAATAATTGCAAATCAATTAAAATATCCACAAAATCACTTACAAATGGCTTGTTTACGTGGTTTATCCACATTTTTCGTATATTTTTCCAGAAAATAAATTTAATTTTTTTCAAAAAAAAGAGATGCCATTTCTGACACCCCTTATTCCAGCGAATCGCTATACAAAAGGTAATTGTTTCTCAAAGATATGAGTCATATTACATTCTTATCATAACAACTCTTTCCAATATTTGCAAGTCAGTCCACAAACTATTCACAAAATTATTATTTTACAGTATACTGTAAGTGTAAGTTTTGGTTTTACAAATAGGAAAAGAAGTTAGTTCTGTATAAGAATTTTCTTCTTTTCTTTTTTACTATAAAATCATACCGCATTTCGTTATCTGCTTTTGTACGATCAACCATTTCCTCTGTAAAATAGAATCCAAGATGTTCGTAAATACGATATAAAGTTTCATTGTCTTTTAATATTTTTTCACCAAAGGTTTTTGGATAAACAATCATATACGGATAATTTTCATTTAAATTTTGTTTAATTGTTTTATTTAACAATTTACGGCCAAGTCCATGTCTTCTACGTTCTTCTGCCACATAGAAGCCTTCAATTCGCAAATAAAACTTCTCATTTTTTGAATCATAATGATCTGACCACACAATTTCTCCTATACGTTTTACTTTAAAGAAACCGATTTGATATGCATAAATACCATAATCTACATTTTTATAAATTATCATTGTTCTTCACTCCTTTTTAAAATAATTTTTCTCTTCATATTAAATATGCGATTTTTGAAATTTTTTATGACACTCTAAATCACAGTATTGCAAGAAATTCAAAATTATATTATAATTTGTATGCAGACAGGCGACTGTGCTGTATAATCACGGGGTCTGAATTAACGTTTAAGTGGCGTGTTCCGCCATCAGCCGTGATGCCATCGAAAATTATTCGATGGTTTTTTCTTTTTCTGTTTTATAATTATATTTTATATGTTATAATAATAACAGTTTATTAGAATCCAATCAATCGGGATAAGTCTGAGATTTTTTAATTAAATAATGAAAAATGAAAGCATAGATCAAGCAGACAAAATGTCTGTTTTTTTTATGCTTTTTATTTTCATATAAACAATGAATCAGGAGGTATTTATAATGAAAAAAGGAGTAAAGAAACAGATGGCAGCAGTTGCATTAAGCTTGCTAACAGTATCAGGTATTGGACTTAGTGGAGCTAATGTAGTTAAAGCTGCCAGTCCATTAAAAAATAAGGCTACAATTAATATAACTGCCAAAAAAGTACGTAAAGCTGTTACAAAAACAAGTTCTTGTTCTATAAAAAAAGGAAAAAGTATTTGGGTTGGTCCAAGTTATGGAGGTGTTCATCCATCAACAACAAATTGGAAAAGTAGTAATTCAAGCATTGCCACTGTAGCAACAAAAGGAGATTCCGAAGGCGGACATAAAGTTACCGCTAAAAAGAAGGGAAAAGTTACGATTAGTTGTATCGTAAGTAAAACAAGCGGACATTGGGTAAAAGGAGATGTCTTCAAATGGACTGTTACTGTAAAATAATTTAATTTATACAAAAAAAGAGCAACCTCAAAAACAAAAAGGTTGCTCTTTTTACATATTTAATATTATTCTTGAATAAATGTGCAATTTGCATGATTTTTTTACAATTAACATATTATACACAAATTACATTTATGTCACATTTCGTGATCAAATAACTATTTTATTATAAAAATTTATCATCATATTTTTCTTCTGCAACTGAAAGAATCATTTTACGCAATTCCTCCTTTCAATTATAATGTTCCAACAATTTTTCACTGAATACAAACCGATAACACTCATCACCTGATGCTGTTGTTTTTCTATATATCCTGTAACCATAATAATTCACAATTTTTCTAAAGTCACGATACCCTAAAGAAAATCTAGTAGCATCATCTGTTAAGATATAAAATTGATTTATCTCTATAGCAAAAATTCCTAATTGATTTGCAGTACCTTCTAAAATTTCAAGTGTAAGTGATTTTGGATTCTTTAAATTTTGACAAAATACTTTATTATACAATTCCATTACCACTTTTTCATGATATAATACATATTTCATATCATAATCAGCCAGATTATATTTTTCTTTACAAGAAAATCTTTTTATTTTATCGAATTTTCCATTCGGAGCATACAATATTCTAACTATATATCCCATCTCTTGAAGATTATTGACAATATTTTTAATACCACAATCCATCGAGAGTAAAGATAAAGAATAACCATTTCTAAGGCAAGTCCGAATCTTATTTTTTGGTGCATCTGTTTGTATAATCAATGAATTTTTTCTACTTTTATTCGATTTAAAAAGGTAAATCTGAATTATTCGTAACTCAGTTTCTGCAACATTTCGTTGTATTGTTCCTTCGCATTTATGTAAATAGTATTCAAACGTTACACCTGTCAATAAATAAAATAATGATTCAAAATCAGCCTTATTTTCTGCAGCTATATACGATTCCAGAATGCTATCCGATATCCCTTCGATCTTATAATTGGATTTTTTCATAATATCTGAATATATCGTATCCACATTTTGACACATATCATCTGGTTGTTTCTTTGATGATTCTAATATTGCTTTTGCTTGATCTATAAAATCCATATCTTCTTCTCCTTTTTCAATAAAAAATTGATACAAAAAATATATCAACTTTTTGCATCAATTTTTTGTTTATTATTTCAAATTTTATATGTTTCTGCCGATAAACTATAATAGAAAATCACATTCATCAAAGTCAAAATATTCAATTAATTCCTCCTTCGTAAATCCCATATCCAAAAGCTTATCAATTGTTTCTGAAACGTCTTTTCCAATTTGTACATAATTAACAATCTCATTTAGCAATTCCATCATTCTGTTTTTATCCATAATAAATTATCATCCTTTCTTTTTTTGCATCCTAATGCGTCTAAACGTAAATTTTGGGATTATTCAGTTCATCCAAAATATCATCAAATGTTTCTTCTTCAATTGAATTTCCCGCCTTGAATTCTCTTAAGGTTTTTTTTACTGTCAAATCATTAATATAAATAAGTCTTGAAATATGATCAACAACAATAGCATATAAATGATCATAACCCGACATAGTAAATTCTACTACAGCAAGCATATCTAAGCTTTTACAAACTTTTTGAATCTTCACATATTCATTTTGTGAAAGTATAAAAAAGTTTTTTAGAAATTTAACAGTACATTCACATTTTCCCATGTATTTACCAGAACCGTTCTTCATTATTTCATCAATCTCTTCATACGTATATTTTTTTGTATTAATAGAATCTTTTTTGTAAACATATCCATAATCTCCAATATCATAAGAACTGATTGAAGCATCTCTGCCATATGCTTTGTAGTCAAAATATGATTCCATTTTGTTCTGTCTCATATAAACACCTAGTTTACTATTGTCAAATAAAGCATGTCCTAATTTTTCATCAGGATCTTTGATATTTTGATCTAACCAATTTGAAAAATGTCCATAAATAATATCTTCGAGTTGTAGACAAACATTAGATATTTCTAATGCTGCTGTAATCTCTCGTACTTTGCAATAATCTAAGGCCTTTTTATAATCTTCATCTAATAAACAATTTAACAATTTTACAGCCTGATTTAGATGATATATATTTTCATGCTCGTCAATTTCAAAGTCTGCATGATAATCAAAAATTGCAATAGCTAAATTATAATCTGTAATTCCTAAATGTTCTTTTAATATCTTCTGCAGGGATTCCTCGTCAATACCCAAGGTAATCCATCGTCCATTGAGAATCCCTTGATTATATTTTTTTAAATTTTCTACATATACTTCTATAACATTTCTCATTTTTCTTTCTCCTTCAAAAACAAAAAAAGACATAAAATAAACAGGTATAACCTTTGTTTACTCTATGTCTTTAATTAATAAACTTTGTTCTAATTATTTTATACGAAATCAAATACATCTTTTTATTTTTCTAAAAAGATAACATTTTTCTCCTGCATTTTCCATTTCTACAATATCGACAACATAACAATTTCTCTCTGCAATTTTTCGCACGCCTGATGTTAATACATCCTGGGATAAATATTCAGAATCATTTTTCAACATACAAAAACTATTTTCTTTAACATTGAAAATGTTTAAGTTGTTTGCAATTTCATTTAGATTCATATTTTCTCTATCTCCACCAGACACTAAGTCTAAAATGATTTTTTTATGGCAGGACGCCTTATCCATATCGTAAAAATCTAAATTGTACAATTCTAAAGATTCATTAGTTACATTGTCGGAATCATGTCCCTCATTCGGACAACACTTTACCATTTCCACAGTATATCCATTTTTGATAAGTAAATCTGGAGATAAATCAGACTTATTATCTACATGGTTTTCCAGATGGTATTCTCTTAACCAATCTATGATTTGTGATCTGGAAGCATCTGTTTTGAAACATATATTCTGATTGTAAAAATCATCTTTGTTTGATACATTTCCCCAAAATACACAAATTGTTCGCATATCCCGTTTTAGAACTTCTGCTCCTTCCTGTTTCTGACTCAGCTTTTCTCCATTCGTTACATCTGGAATCAAATCCATAGGCTGTGCACTATATTCTACATGATAACTTTGGAAACAAAGATAAGCATGTAACTCCATAGTTCTTTTTGTATTGCAATCTACATATCGTTTAATATCGTGAATACTTTCTGTAAGATCACTACATGTCTCACAACTTTCCAATATATCATTATCGATGCAATCTATAAGATATTGTTTTGCTTCATCCTCCGTTGCCGTCAGAAATTTTAAATTAATATCGTCATTGCAAGTATCACTGATTGCAATAATCCATTCCGTTTTTTGATTTTGACATTTACACATAACTCTTTCTCCTTCTTCCTTTTTAATAAAAAAAGACATAAAAATAAGCAGATCTATATATTATCTGCTAAATTTATGCCTTTGGGTTTAAGTTTCTATTTTTTGGGATTTCTTTAAAATGTTCAGAGCTTTTCCTAAAGCTCCAAAGTCTAATAAAAATTACATATTTAGTATAGCATATAAACATAAAAAAATAAAGAAAAACAAGCAACACATATATACAATTATACGTGCTGCCTGATAACTAATTAGTAACTAATTTCCATTCTCCACAACTACATTTATACCCAACAATTACCTGCTCATCATAAGCTTTTTGTCAACTATCCATTTATTCCAAGTTGCCCCTGGAGAACATACGCTAACAGTTACAATCTTCGTTGATGCAATCATTGACATAGTAAATAATCCAGTAAATATGTTCTTTTTCTTCATAAAATCCCCATCCTCTCTTATTGATTCAAATTAACAGAAAGAGCAAGTCCTGGACTCGAACCAGGGAACCAAGAAAAATGCTGCAGCGTTCTTGGCGGACATCCCATATCCGACTTGCATAATACATAAGCACAAAAAAAGCGTATCTTTTGGACACGCAATTTTTGTTCATCGTTAAGGAATTTTTAATAGCAACACGCATAAAACAGCATTGCCTTTACGAATGAGTAGTACTTAATTAAACAATGATTGAAAGTGTAAGAGTAAACTGAAAATAACAAACAAAAAAAACAGTAACTCTTAGGGAAAGCCGGAGAATCGAACTCCGATAATAATGATCGTGGGATACCATAAAATGTTGTTATTTCAACATGACGATCTGATCTTTGAGCAAATACAAGCAATCCTGAAAAAGTATTTACAAAAAGATAAAATACAAGATCATTAAATTTACCATTTACTTTCCAAGTTGTTTAAAGCAGAGTACATAGCATTTCCACTTTAAACATCAAAACTAATAAAGTAACTTTATTAGCAACGGTACAATCAGGATTCGAACCTGAATAGCTCTAAAAACTAGAACGATTAGCACTCGTTTGTGATCCCATTTACACCATTGTACCATATGGGCTTAATAAGCTAATGCAGACTCAATAATCATGAGCCCACCTAGCCTGATTGGAAAATCAAAGAATCGAACTCCGAAATAAAATAATAAATGTTAGCATACTCCAACGGAATACATCCATTATTTTATTGTATCCCAATACTTTTCCAAGGGGAGTGGTATGGAATATATTGCCTTTAAGGCTCGTATTTCCCTACCTATTTTTTGGAAGAATCAAAGATATAAATATAAAAAACTCTATTTCTTGTACAGTAACTTAACAGGGATGTTTATAGGGAACATACAAAAAAACGATATTCATATCTTTGATAAAAGGCGATGATTGGAATCGAACCAATCCATTTTACATTGACACATATCGATAAAATTTTTAAGGAGGAAAATCTTATGAAAAAGTAATTTCCAATGTCAATATAACCATTCGCCATCGCTATTATTTACACTACACGTTATTAACAAAAAAATTTTCTTATTCCCGAAATTGATTTTTCAAATAATAACTTTTCTGTTTATATTATAATATCATATTACATATCATTTTTCAAGTTTATTACACATTTTTATGTATTTTTTTATATATTTTTACGTTTTTCTTATGAAATTTGTGTAATGCACCCACATTTTATTGATTCTCATAAATTTTCACTTTCTGCATCTGATTCTGTGTTTGTAAAATAACTTTTCCAGGTCCTGTCAATTTTACAAGAAAATTTCCTTCTCCTCCAAATAATAATGTAGACATTCTTTTTACTAATGTAATGTCAAAATCTACGGAGTCCTGAAAAGCAACTACATTTCCCGAATTACAATACAACACTTCACCCTCTTTAAGATCATGAATAATTGAATTCCCTGCTATTTCCAGAAAAACTCTTCCCTCACCATAAATTTTCTGTAATACAAAGCCTTCTCCACTGAGCAAACCAGCACGTAATCTTTTTGTAAAAACAACATCTGCCATAATCTGCTCTTCTGCACAAAGAAATGCCGTCTTTTGACAGATCATCGAAGAACCTTTCTCTAATTTCAAGCACTGAATCGTTCCAGGGATTGTCGTAGAAAATATAACAATTCCCATATGCTTTTCTGCATAATACGTTGTCATAAAAGCTGACTCTCTTGCAAGAAGCTGTCTTGCAACGGATTTAACAACTCCACCTCTCAGACCTGTAGAATAATTTATATCACCAGTATACATCATCATTCCACCGGATTGTGTATACATTGCTTCTCCTGGTTTTAAAATACATTTCACTGCCGGAACAATTGTTCCAATAAGTTCATACTCCATAATAAATATTTAGCCGTGAAGATTGATTTCTCCACGGCATCTCCTTTCAATTTTTAAAAATCAAGCATTTGAATACGTGAATTCAAATCAATACTTGCAGACTTTGCATCCCCATGAAGAATTGCTTCTTGTCCAAAATAATAATGTGTCGCAATAAATTGTAAATGACCATTGTTTAACTTTTCACCTAAACGGTAAATACACTGATTAATCTTTCCATTTGTGATTTCGGTCCCAGTCGCTTTTTTTCCAATCAATACCTTACTATTTGGAAGCTCTTTTTCCAGATCTGTCAAATTCTTTGATAATTCAGTATAAAAACTTTGGATTATTTCTTTTTCTTTATGATTTACCTTTGCTTTTGTCACTGTTTTTTTATTCTTATTAATTTTTAAAACTTGTTTATTTGATTTACTGTCATTCTGTGTTTTGGCTTTCTCTTGTTTATAAATACTCCAAAATGGTCCTCCAGCACTTGCAACTTTAGATTGTGAAATTACATCATGAAGTGAATACTTATACTGACTTCTTTTACGACTTCCTACATCCGCAACAGTTACATTATCATTAGAATCAATTTCCGTTAATACCATAAAATGTCCACCGCGAGTAAAATAGCCAGGCCCCATCAAAGAAACAACAGGTCTGCCATGTTTTAAGGACTCTTTAATCTTTTGATAATTGATTCCTAATCCATCGCATTTTAAACCCCAATGTTCTGCCATTGCTGGAATTGCACGATGTTCACTTCCGGCAGAAGAATAATATCCCTGCTCATATGCCCAACTTGTTGTATCTACTGGTGTTACCCATTTTCCAGTTAACGTGCTGATACACACAGCCATTGAAGTCGGACCACATCCAGCAGCTCGAATTCCGTATCCACTACTATTCCACGCAGCATCTCCCTGATTAAAATAAATAAATTTTCCAATGTATTCTTTATTTTTTTTGATTTTAATAGATTGTTCCTGATAGGAAGATGAGATTGTTGGTTTGATTTTTACATGAACAACTTTTTCTTTTTTCTTTGTTTTCTTTAGTTTCTTGACTTTTTTCTCTTTTTTCTTATCTTTCTTTTTGTTTTGCTTTTTCTTATGCGTTGATGTTACTTCTTCTTTTCTCTCAGCTGTTGTTGTAATCTGTGAAGTTGATGGTTTGGATTCTGTTGTTTCAGAGGATTGAACTTGATCAACCTCTCGGTTTTCTCCTTGTGATTCTTGAATTGTGACAGTCGCCTGTTCACTTGCATGAACTGGCACTGCTACACTCATCATCATAGCTACTAATAATAAAGATGCTGCTTTTCTTCTCATAATTTCCTCCTGATCTTAATTTGATTCTGTTGTTGTTGTATCACTATTTAGATTGCGGACACGCTCAATTGCTTGTTCAGCTTTCTGATTTAGCTCATCATATGTATCATAATCCTCACATTTCTTTAAAGCTTCTTGTAATTTGGTAATAATATCTTCTGCTGTATCATCATATGTATCCATGACATCTAATCTGGATATATATGATTCAACTAACTTGATATTTTGCTGTTGTTCATATACTTGTCGTTTTTGTACAGCTTCTTTTTCAGCTTTTTCATTTTCCGCAATTCGCTGCTGTTCCTTCTGTGTTGCATATGTTTCCATCGCATCTTTCCATTTCTTCTGTTCTTCTAAAAGATCATCGTAATGATTTTCAATCCGTTGTCGGAACTTTGCTTTTTGTGTGGAATCATCTACTTTTTCAATAGCTGTACATACATTCTGATACTTATCATCAAGTAGATAGGCACTCTCCCCGTCCGTGATTGTAAAAGCTTCAAAATCTTCTACTGCTTTTTCTGCTTTCTTGATCTGCTCTTTTAATATATTTTCAAGCACTGTTTCATGTAACGTATCATCAATGTCTTTCGAAAATAGATCTCCATCTTTTCGATATACCGTATCTGGCATTTTAAAATCTTTCTTCATTTTCCCTTTATGAACTTTCGTCATGTAATCAGAAAAAATCTTAGATGGATAGGACGAACCAGTTAAATTATCCATTGGCTTTGGATCATCACATCCTACCCAAACACTGGTTGTATAATATCTTGAATAACCACAAAACCATGCATCCTTATAATCATTTGTCGTACCTGTCTTGCCTGCAATGATCTGTCCTTTTACTTGTGCATTTTTACCAGTTCCATTTTTCACAGCATCCTTCATGCAGTCGGTGATCATATAGGCGGAGGCTGAGGAATACACATTCTTTCTTGTATTTTTATGCTTTAAAACTTCATGCTCTTTAAACATGATCTTATCAATACAGCTGTTATCCTGATAAACTCCACCATTTTCTAATGTTGCAAATCCTTTTGCCATATCTACAACTCTAACACCATGCGTAAATCCACCCAGTGCTGCAGAAGCGTTTTTACTATCTAAATATGATAAATTACTAAACTGCAAATTTGTAAGGTACTTTAGACCATTTTTTACTCCAATTTTCTGCAATACATTCCATGCAACCGTATTGGTAGAGTGAATGATTGCATTACGAATCGTTCGTGATCCACTATAACTGTGATCTGCATTCGATGGACCAGAGGAAGTCTTTCGATCAGAGATTACTTTTGATGGATAATATACACCGCTATCGAAAGCAGGAGTATAATCAAGCAAAGGTTTAATAGATGAACCAGGCTGTCGAATAGCTAAATAACCCCTATTATATTGATCATTCTGTCCTCTTCCACCAACAACTGCCACAATATTTCCTGTTTCATTATCAATACTGACTGCAGCTCCCTGTAATTCATATTTCCCTTTCTTTTTCTTGGTAAACGATCTCAGATTATGATCAACGGAACTTTGTAAAGCTTTTTGACACTCTTGATCAAAAGATGTATACAGCTTATATCCTCCATTTCGCAATTTCTGAAAATATTTTTGATATTCTTCCTGATATCTTTCTTTATATTGCTTTTCATCTTCTTTATCCTGGAAAGTGTACTGAAATTCAAATCCATTTTTCTTCATCAATTCCAATGTCGCTTGATAAATTGCAAAGCTTGTCTGATACCCTTCAGGTTTTACATTTTTACGATACTCTGCAATTTCTATTTTTTCGTTCTTTGCTTGTTGATATTGTGTTTTTGAGATTGCTTTCGCATCCAACATATGTTTTAAAACTCGATCACGTTTTCTGATCGATGAATTATAGTTAGTTACTGGATCATATCGACTTGGATTATTCGACAGCCCTACCAATAATGCCGCTTCTGATAATGTTAGTTGATCTGCGTTTTTATGAAAATAATAACTTGCCGCATTTCCGATTCCGTAACAACGATTCCCATAATAATTACTATTGCAGTAATACTCCATAATCTGAGGCTTCGTATACATCTTTTCAATCTCCGGTGCCAAGAAAAACTCGGCAATCTTTCTTGTAAATGTTTTTTTCTGACTTAAAAAGCTGTTTTTAACTAATTGTTGTGTAATGGTACTTCCACCCTGTGTTGCTTTACCACGATTCAATACAAGTTTAATCCCAGCTCTTACAGTTGCCAGATAATCGATTCCATGATGGGATTTAAAGTTTTTATCTTCTACTGCAATATATCCATCTTGTACATATTTTGAAATTTCAGAAATTTTTTTGTACTGGTAACTTCCGGAATTGACTTCTCCAATCAATTCCCAATTCTTACCATAAACCTTTGTATTTTCTAATTTTGCAAAGGTATCTTCATCAATATTTGCTAACTTATCATATGCAATCTTCTTATATTCCTTTACCATTGGCCGAATACGTACCACATAAAAAAGCACAATAACTAATATAAGCACCAAGCCTATAATTCCAATTATTTTTCTCTTTCTCATCATTATCACATCCCTTCTTTTTTATAAAACTCTGACATGACATGACGAATTTTTCCATAATCCTGATCACACAGATTCAATTTATCTAATAATTCATAGGCATATTTTTTTTCAAACAGATGACTAAAAAGCAAAACGTTATGTATAATCATGTGGGATAAATGAAATTCCCACCGATGAAGAAAATAAATTACCACTAAAAGCATTATCGCAGATGATTCAGCAAGTGCCTGTTGCTTTAATAATAAAAATGTAATAATTGCAACACAATGAATCAGATAATACGTTTCTTTAATCTCATTTACAGAATGAATGAGATTCAGATCCTTGTCGATATTTAAAAAATTTTTTTTCGCAGATATGATTTCATCAATTGTTAAAGCTTCCATACTCAACACTCCCCTTTACTTACTTTATCGTTTTTATTCTTTACAGTTATCATTAATCCCATCGTCAACACCATATTTAGCAACCAGCTGCTTATAACTACCATCAACATAGGCAATAGCACATTTTTTTTGGCCATAACATACCTCCTCACATAATAAAAAGGCAGACATTTTATATATTTTATGTCTACCTCTTACATTTTCTTAATCATATTATTTATTTTCGCTATTACATCATTAATATTCTTATTTTTTCTCTTCAAGATTAATTAAGAATACGATTCGATGTAAAATCATATATATTATTTAGATAAAACAACGTATATCTATTATATATTTATTTTTGATAACTTTCAGTTTGAGAAAGACTTTCGGGTAGCCAATACCTTTTATTTTTTTCATGGAATCGTAAATATACATCCTTAACCTTTTAATAGCTTTTACATCCTTATTTTTATAAAGTTTAAAACGGACGAAAGAACCGTACATCGAATGTCCGTTTCTTTCTGTGTATGAATATAATTTCCCCCTGTGTCTACAAAAAGACAGACTTATCTTATTGATATTTTAAAATCAATATTACACTTTCACAGTACATGGTACGCCCTCACTGCCAGACTTTTCAGTTTGTTATGCTACCCCATATGTCTCACATAGCATCAACATATCCGTATTCGTCCTTCCGCAGAGTAATTTTAACCATATCAAAACATTGGCAATGTTTTGACTTAGGCAAAGGTCCTTTTCTGCCCTCAACCTTTCTCGAACATATTATCAGGCTCTTCTTGTAGTCGCCATACCTTGATCCATGCCATAACTGGAACAACTGTCACATTTAAACACCCGTATTATGTCCGGTGGATTTTCTGCATCGGCTCCACGGACCCGATAGTTTATAGAGATACCGCCTGCTCTGAACATATAGTATGCTATGTTTCCGTATACATTCCTCTCATGCTAGGCACGAGCACCTGTGCTTCTTTGATTCATCGTTTTGCTTTTACATAGATTTCGTTTATAAAATACAAGATTATTTTAAATAAATTGATTCTTATGAAGCACTATAATATCAAATTGCAAAACTTATTAAGGATAAATGGCTTTATCCTTATTTTTTAGCCATAATGATTTTATTAATCATTTTCTTAATGTTAATATTACCACCCATTTTTGCTATTTTCAACCTGTATTTTAGTATTTTTGTATCATTTTTGTGTAACACTCCCACATTTTTTATTATTTTTTTACATTTATTTACTTTTTATGAATAAAAAAAAGAGTCCTCTAAAAGAGAACTCCAAAAATTTATTAGTATAGATTATTATTACATTCGTAAATTATTTTCACCTTGGAATCCATTCTTATTGACTCGTATTATTCCAACCGTTTGTGTGAAGTTAATTATTTTATCATTTCTCATAAAAGATGTTCTGTATACCTTTTGATATTTTCAAATTATCTATAAAGTAAAGTGTAATTTACATGCAATTCACGATTAGTGCAAAATATGCAGTTTATGTACTTCTACACATGCTACATATTTTGCATTTTAGACACTATTATACATTTATCACAAACAAATACAAAATTTGCACTTTGTATTTATTCCATAATTCCTTCTAATCTAATTTTGGCTAAATTGAATTAATATTAATTCTACGCCAACTCTGTCATTGATTTTTCCAGTTTTTATTAATTCATCTGTTTTTGCACATGCTTCTACCATATTCAACAATACTTCTATAGAGAACATTTTCGATTGATCTTTTAATTTTCCTACTGCAAAAGCAGGAATCTTCATCTCCTTTGAGATTGTTCCATTATCTTTGCCGAGATCATCCAAATTTTTAACTTGAAGCAGCTGATTACATTGTCTGACTAATAATGCAAGAATTCCAAATGGAGATTCTTTCAGTTCAATCAGATCATAATATAAAGTTAATACTTTATCTCGTTGTTTTCGAGCAATCGCATCTAACATGACAAAAATCTGATTAATTGTTTGAGATGAAGTCAGCTGTTCTAAATCATGACTTGTAATTTCTTTTCTGTCTCCAACATAAGAAATCAATTTGTCTAATTCATTTTTTAATGTATACATATCTGATCCACATTGATATAAGAAATTGTTCATTGTTAAAATTGACATTTGCTTCTCTTCTTTTTTTAGCAATAACGTAATCCATTGTGACAATTCCTTATTCTTCATAGGTTCAAAACATGCAACATGACCTTGCTTTGATAAAAACTTATAAATTTTTGAGCGTTTATCAATCGTATCTTCAATAAAGAGGACAACGCTTGTATCAGAAATTTCTTTTAACCCTTTTATAAATGAATCATCACTTTTTTTCCCAAGTCCTGTTCCATCAAGAATGATAAATCTATGATCACTAAAAAAAGGAACTGTTTTAGCAAGTTCTATAATTTCTGTTGAATATTCTTATGCGGCAGAGCCGCCTGTCCAGTTTAGACTGAGCCATCTGTCCAGGCGGAGTGAGCCACTATAATATCTGCGAGTTTACTCGCGTAATGATTTATCTAATCCGTAAACTTCGCGCATAGAAATATCATGTTCAATATCAATACCTCTGATATTGATCCGATAACTGTCATATGCAATACGATCTAATATAGCATCTGCCAATGGACTGTCTGAACCTCCAAGTTGATCATACCATTCTTCAAATTCATACTGAGAACAAAAGATGGTAGATGATTTTTTACGTCTTCTGTGTAAAAGTTCAAAAATATCTCTTTGTTCTGATTCAGTTGGCTTTAATAAAAGCCATTCATCTAAAATAAGAAGAACTGGATTTGCATATTTAGCCATGATCTTTTTGTAATTGCCATTGTCACGAGCCAGCTCAAGATCAATCAAAAGATCAGGTAACCGAACATACTTGGTATTAAAATATTGTTTACATGCTTCCATACCAAAGGCACATGCCATGTACGTTTTTCCGCAACCAGTTGCACCTGTGATAAAGATATTTCTATGTTCAGATATATATTCACATGTAGCAAGACGAGTGATCAATTCCTTGTTCAGTTTACGTCCGGATGTATAATCGACATCCATGATACTTGCATCTGGCTGATCAAACTCAGCTTTTTTGATCAGTCTCTTTAATCGATTACTTTTTCGGTTATTATATTCGATATCTACAATCATACCGAACCGGTCTTCAAAAGGAACTTCGTTAAATTCAGGATCATTCAACTGATTACGAAATGAATCTGCCATGCAGCTAAGTCGCATTTCAATTAATTTATCAATTGTGCTTTGATTTGTCATAGTTATTTACCTCCGATAATAATCAGCACCTCTTGTGATGCCGTGTGCTTTGTGTGTGGATTCTGTATGATCAGCTTCCGATTTCAGTTTTTTTGAACTGGTCACAAGAATGTTTTTAATGCTCTTATAACTCGGTGACGAAGTATAGGATAAGGCTTTTTTACAAGCAGTTTCCAATAAAGTATCAGAGTACTTTTCAGCAAGCTTCAGTAATCCCATACAACTTCGGTAGGTTTGCTGCTCCACACGTTTGGAGGTTAAGATTGCATTGACTGCATGATATGTATTTATTCCAATCTGTTCAGCCCATTTACGGAAACGATCACCATTCCATTCAAGATATTTCTGATGATCCTCTGGCATATGTGCTGTAACAGTACTGTATTGACCCGGACGTCCTTTTAGTCGACGATGAGAAGCAATACGATTGTGATTATAAAAGATCTCAACTGTATTATCTGTTATTTTTACATCAACTTTCTTTTTGATGTATTCATAAGGAACTGAATATAGCATTTTATCCACAGATATGTGATAATTGAACTGAACTGTGGCGGTTTTCCAGTCGCTTAGTTCAAAACGGGTAGCAGGTAATGGGGATAGCAAAGGCTTTTCATTTTCAAGGAATAGCTCCAACCGGCTACCTTCCTTTTTTTGAAAGAGTTTTTGGTTAAAAGTCAAAAGTTTTTTTCTGATAGCCCGATTTAATTCCGCAAGTGAAAAGAACTGTTCATTGCGAAGTGCTGCTGTGATCCACGTAGATATATTTCCAACGGTTCCCTCTGCATTCGGTTTATCTTTAGGACTTCTGACACGAGCAGGTATGATCGCAGTTCCGTAATGTTCAGCTAATTCCTGATAGATTTGATTGATCTGTTGATCTTTCCGTTTTCCGTTATGGATAACTGCTGTTTTACAATTATCTGGCACGAGGATCTTTGCAACACCGCCAAAATATTCATACATATGAATATGAGCCTTGATCCATGATCGTTGTTTCATATCCAAAAAAGCTTCAACGTAAGTATACTGACTGTATGTCATCACACCAACAAAGATATGTGCCTTGATGATCTCTCCTGTATCTGGATCGATGATCATTGCAGGATCACCAGCCCAGTCAACTTCGATCTGCTCTGCAGGTTTACGTTTGATATGCATGGTAGCACGATGTTTCTGCTCATCCTGTTGAATGTGATAACAGAATTGAGAATACATCAATGGTTCATCTCCATTTGCACGGCAATCTTCAATATATTCTGTCCAGAGAAGTTTTTTACTGACACCATTGCGGAGTAGTTCTTTTCGGATGTAATCATAATCAGGCATCCGACGGTTTGATCTGTTGTGTAGTTTTGGATATAACAACTGCTCTAATACTGCATCTGTCTGATCATCTGATAATGGCCAGGAAAGATTTAACTCCTTAGCACGTTTTAAAACTTTTGAAACAGTATTTCGAGAACATGGAACACTTAAAGCAATGTTCCGATTACTAAATCCCAGACTGGAAAGTCTGAGAATCTCACGATATTTGGTCATCGTTAGGACCTCCTTCATAATAGATTTACACCTAATAAAAGTGTATAAAACTATTATAAAGGAATCGGCTCAATGAATCCGGAACAGTGGCTCAGCCTAAAATGGAATGGAGGCTCAACCATGTCGGACAGATGGCTCAATCAGTCCAAGATTATTCATTCTGTCGAATCTACTTTTTTTCCTTCAAAATAGGAATAATTCATAGTATCATTTTCTGAAATTAAAGCTTTTTTTAATTGATCTTTCATTTGTAAGATCATATATTTTTCTTCTCCATAAAACAAATAAAACTGTTCAAATGTATTTGTTTTAATATCTTCTGATATTTTTTTAATTTCCCTATTCATTACTCCCCATCGCTTTCTAATAATGATTTTAAATTTTCCTCTGACATCTCTTTATAATTTACTGGTAATGGAATTTTAAGCACAGCGTCATCTTTGAAATCTAATTTTCCAACTTCATACGCCAACTTCATTAGTAACAGTTGATTTAAAGAATTAGTTTTTTCAGAATAATTGATGTTTCTTAATTCCAACATCATTTTCTTTTTTAGAAGATGTTTTTCTGCATCTTCTCTTGTAAAGCATAAAATTCCACCATCAATTGCATTTTCTTTCTCCTGAATACCAAACTCGTAATGATTTCCAGATTTAATAAAAAATTGTCGATTTGGATATCCATTATTAATGGTTATATATATCCTTCCAATTTTAGTAATCTTACATTCAACGATGGAATCTTCTTTCATTTTTGTAAGTGAATTGTATTCTTTATGAACAAAAAATACTGTTTGTCCTACATGTAAATTTGATCTGTTTACTACCATTTTTCTTTCCTCCTAAATAAAAATGGGTATAAAAATAAACAGGAAGAAAATCCTGTTCTAATTTACACCCATAGATTGATAATTTCTTTTCTTAATACCTTTAAGACATAATCTGACTTCTTAACTTCTGTTCCAAAAATGGTTTAATTGAATTAAGAAGAATAGCTGTAATTTTTTTCTGCTGCAATGTACTAATACTATTTTTTGTACGTTTGTTGAACATTTTTAACAGAAAATCATAATCATTTTTTGGATTATAATGATTATACGAGGTTGCCTTAAATGCTCCTTGATCATATAATTCTTTAAGGAGTTTTCGGCTAAACAGGTCAGACGATAACTGCAGATATTGATTGTTTCCAACCGCATGTAATAATTTAAACATTGCCTCTGTAGTCGCAGTTTTTTCCTGTAAATCCTTACGTTGAAACTTCTTAATACACGAACTTCCAATCGGGAATAACCACTGATTTGTTTTTCGATTATGTAATCTGTATAAATACTTAATCTGTTCCTTTCCACAAATACAACTTCTACTTAAAGAATTATCCTCGGCACAATCAATAATATCCCATTCTTGAACCGCTTCTTCCCATGTGTTTCCCCATGATTTATCCATAACTGTCTTTATAAGATTCTCTTGATATTTTGACTTACTCATTTTTTCTCCTTACTTTTCAAAATAACACAAAATAAATGCATCAAGTTCGTTTTCCTGAATAAATTCATCCAATTCTGAATATGTTTCTTTAGAATCTTCAATTTCGCAAATAGGCATTCCTTCTCGATTCAGAAATTCACGACTATCTTGTAGGATTTTCATTTTAGCACTATAATTAGAATCGAATTCTTCAAAGCACGTTTTCCCTTTCATATGTTCCATAACATATTCAATGGAATCTAAAAGATTTCCATGCTCTGAAAGTAAAACTCCATATCCATTTTGATAACGTGTCAAAAGCTGCTGCCCATGATCACCATCAATTTCTTTAATAATTCGATACCCATCTGGCTGTTTACACAGAAAAAATACTTGTTCTGTGTGTTCCTTTAACAACAAATTACTTGCAATTTTTCTCATAAAATAACCTTCTTTCTTTATTTTTCTTTACAATACCAATTTGTTCCGATATTCTGGTTTAACATATATTCATTGAATCCGTTTGGTGGACAGTAATGAAGAATATGGAAGAAATATAATACAAATTTCTTCTGCTCATTTCGGTTAGATTTTTCTACGTATTGTAAAAAGATACTTCCTAAGCTTTCGTCATCGCAGTATTGATCAAAAAAATGGCGATTACTTAATCGTAACCATTTTGCAGTATCAATTACCACTTTTTCTTCTACAAAATCTGATATTTTTGTAGAATACCAACGAATTAATTCTGCTGCAATTGTATATAAATTTGTTGCAATTTTGGTATCTTTTTGAATTAATTTTTTTGTAGTATCCGATAACTCATACATGTTCTTTTGAATCATCTCTTGAAAGTTTGAAAATAGTTCCTCTATTCTGGAATAGAGAATAATTATATTTCCATTCACATCTCCCTCAAAAAATTCTCCATCTTTTTCTCCAAGTAATCTTAAAATTTCTTTTTCCATTTTGTTTCCTCCTTTATTCTTAAAAATGGTATAAAAAAAACAGACTTTTTGTCTGTTAGATTCATTTTTATAAATAGCAAAGACAGTAAATATAATATTTACTGTCTTATTATCTATAATATTAAGTTTCTTTATATTTTTTTCTTAAAAAAGTCCATGCTATACCTATTTTCATGGAATCTGATAAAAATACATTTATAGTATATCATAAATAAAAATAACATGCATATATTTCTATGTAGTTTTTCAATGTTTTTTATTGGTATTATATGGAAATAAATGGTTTGTTTTTTTATACTTTTACTGCTATACTAAAATTATAGAGAAAATTATATCTATAAATTCTAAATAAGGAGGTGTATTATGTTTGATTATGATGTATCTACATTAAAAGATTTTACTTTCAATTCTATATATGATGTATTTGCTTTAATTGCTCAAAATTATCCAGTACGATCAAAATATGATATAGAAGATTTTGAATATAAATCAGACTACTTAGACGAAAAAAAAATCTATAAAATTGTTCCATCATTGCTTTTTGAAAAACATCAAAAAGAATTTTCCTACGAATATGCTACTCAAGGAGTTCCTACAACATATTCGCCATGTAATATATTATCAATAAAATATAATAAACTTTTAAACAACCGAAAAGAACTTATTGAAAAAAAAGGCATTACTAGCAGAAAGTATCTGGATAAAGAAATATCTAATCATAAATTTGATTTAATAAAAGACGTGAATTTTACAAATAGTTATTTTGCGTACGCTTCTACTACAGAACTTGCCCCACTTTCATTGTATCGTCGCCTAAGATTAGATCCTTATGAAATGGCTACGACTATACTATCACTAATTATTGAAGCCTCTGATTTTCCATTAAAATTAACTTTGGAATTTGAAAAAGATAGTGTACGTCACAAAAGATACGTTCATTTATTCGAAACATTAGATGATATTCAGGATCAATTAGAATGTTATATGGCACTTGAAGGTATTACAATGACAAGACTTGCAAAAGAATTAGGATTCCCCAAATATGCATATAATAATATATTTTCGAGATTTATAAAATTTAACGATTTCAAACAATTAACGGATACAATTGGAGCTAAAATTAAGATTGCATTTACACCACAAGTAATTAAAGCATATAGTTCATACAAATCAATATTTGAAAAGATGCTAAATAATATTGATGATATGGTATTTGAAAATGACCAATGTAAAGAATCTATAAAATATCAGTTATTCTATAATATTATTAAGGAAGTTCCAGAACTATCAATTGTTGAATCATTAATAGAATTAGAACAATTGCATCAAACATCCAATTTAACACTTTTTGAACCAAAAAACATGAGCATCTTTGATGAATCAACAAAAAAAAAGGAGGCTGACAGCAAATAAGCTGTCAACCTCTTTTTTACATTTCTGCCATAAAATTCATTGCTTTTGCAAGAGTGTCTTCATCCAGGATTGGTTCTGTAGAATCTTTATCTTCTACATCCTCGTTAGAAGATTCCTCAACCTTTTTTACTGGTTCTGGAATTTTAATTTCTTCTGGTTCAGGTGTTACTGGATTTATCACTTCTTCTGCAACTTCATTTGTGGATTCTTTTTGTTCCGTCTGTGCAATTTCTACATTTTGTTTCGTTTGCACAACAGATTCTTCCTGTTTTTTCTTTTTCCTTTTTTCTTTAACTATTGGAGTGGAAACTGTATTCGTATTGATTGGGAAATTATCAAAACTATTCAACAGTTCATTTCCACGTCTTTCGATTTTATCAGTCTGCATTTTTCTTTCTATCATTTCACCAATGATGATGGATTTAGCAAGAAATCTGCTTAATGATTTTCCTCGCTTCATTTCCAAAATATCATAAGCTAATTTCTGATCAGGATCGGATAAATCGAAACCAATGTTTTTTCTGATTTGATTTTTTTCTGTCAATAAGATCACAACCTTTACAAAAAATATGCTTACTGTTTATTCATAAGGGATTTCGCACTTTTATACAAAATCTGTGCCCCTTTTGCATTTGCATGGACATCTTCAATGAAAATGACTTTACCTAATAAACCTTCTTCTTGTAACTGCAAGATGTATGGTTTAAAAATTAAAGATGCACCACCGACAAAAACACTTGTATACATTTTTAAATCAATTTTATCTTCGATAAACGTTTTAATACCTCGTTTCAAATACTGTAATGCCATAGTATCTAACGTATCTAATACTTTTGTTTGAATCGCAGCTAAATTTGATGGCAATGTTCGATTTTTGATCAGATTATCAATATCATCTTCTCTAAGATGAAGATCATATTCTGATACAATATAATTACTAAACTCATTATAAAATGGAATGATTCCCAATTCTCTTGTATCCATGATATCTTTTTCAGGTTTTCCATTTCGTACAGACAGATAATCCCATGTGAAACCACCGATATCATGTAACATAATCAACGGTTCTTCCTTGGTTAAATTAGAACGAGTATATAAGGCAGCATGTCCCTGAATAAAAACAATCACATCTTTAAATGTAACAGACATCGGGTTATCATTAAACATGAAATTTACATGCTGACCTTTCATCATCATATAATTTTTCAGATTTTCATGCTGAGTACGATAATGAGCCGGTGGAAGGCTGAGAAGTAACTCAACTTCGTAATTATCGCCTTTCAGGCCTCTTCGTTTGATTTCTTTCGCAACAGCCATTAAGGTTAAAATGAAAAAGCGATCATCTGTATGTTTATATCGTGTATACTCAATTCTGTGACTTCCTACGGTATAATACTTTCCTTCATACTGTATGCAATCATTTCTGAAAAATGTCGTAGATGGATTACTGTCATATGAATCCAATCCTGTCAAAAATAATAACTCTGGTGTCTTAATATTTTTGTTTCCTAAATCTACGCTTACGATCATAATAAGCTCCTTTCTTTGTGTAAAATTAATTTTTTCTTTGTTGTTTATTTTTGAGACGTACTAATGAATAAAAGTAGTCGTCAATGCCTTTTCTTTGCCAAACGGTATAATCTTGATAATGATTGATAGAAGCATCTACATTCATCTTAAATTCATTGTAATCACCTGTTTCAACATCAATCAGTTTGCAATTAACATCTTCGTGTGGATGTAGTGGATTTAATATTGGCTCTGGAATGATCAATCTTCCTGTCTTTTCATCTGCAAAAAACTCATCAAAAAATTCACGTTTATGATTTGTATATGTAGAATAAAAAGCATAGTCTTTATCATTGATCAGCACCTTATATGGTGTATTTTGCTTGAAATTACCGTATATCTCTATTGCGTTCCAGCGATACACTTCCATACGAATTCCAACTTCATGTGCAATATCAAAATTCTTTGCCATCGCTCTGTATACATTAGGGTTTTTGAATTTATCCATATCAAATCCGTCATATACCAGTTCACATCCATACTCTTTTAAGCTGCTTAAAGCCTTTTTTGTAGAATTAAACTGTCCGCATCCGGCAATTGCCACAAAAGTTAGTGGTTCATTCATTAAATATTTTGATAATTCATGGGCTACGTTTGCTTTTAAACATCCCTCTGTAAGAACAACCGTTTTTGCTAATGGATCATCTCCAATAAAATGTACCGGTGATCCAGGCGAACTTCCGCATTCTTTTCCTTGGCTTGAAAACCACATATACTTGGAATCACGGATTGGTTTATTTAGTCTAATCTGGAATCCCTGAATATAGCCTTCTCGACTCATCACTGGAATAAGAATTCCGGCAAGGGCTGGTGTAAAATTGACTTTCCATTTGCCATCTAACATATAAAATCCTGGAACTCCTTTAAGATCCATATTGTAAGATAATAATGTTTTCACAATATTATCAACTCCTGTTACTGGAACAGATCGATATTGATGTTTTTGGATAGCGGCATCATTCAGACCTCTTTTTCTAAGATTTTTTTTGTGTTCATCACTCAGTGTCAAAATAGAAAGCAATGCTCGATACACATAATCAATTTCTCTTACATCTCTTTTAGGTTCTTCTTTTGTCTGTTCATCCACATCTATTGAACGATAATCTTTTTCGATTCCGTAAAGATCACAGATATTGTGATAGGCTTCACTGTTTGTCATATTGAAATATTTTGCATAAAGCTGCGTTCGTCCTCCTCCAGAGTTATTTACTCCTCGTGTCATGCAAGCACAGCAATTCCACATATTCTTGTTAACTGAAATATGTAAAGCTCCCTTGCTGCCGCAAAATGGACAATCTGCATAAATTGTTCCACCTGTCAATCTTGCATTTTTAAGAGGTAATAATTTTGCTTCGTCTTCTATAGTAAACGGAAATCCCATGATGCCTTCCTCCTTTGCTTTATAAGTTATATTTCTTCACTAATGTTTCCGCATGTCTTTGTAATTCAGGCTCAATAAGACTTCCTTGTCGTGCCATTTCTATAAGATCATTTGGATCCATTTTTGCAACGTCGCAAAGCATTATTCCTTCATATTTCCCTTCTTTTACCATATAGTTCTCAGCATCATCATAGATGTTTTTTGTCTTTCCACGTCCACGGTTAGGATCTAACTGTAATTCTTCTTCACCTGTCTCATATGGAACTAGATCCTTTTCTTCTGTCCCAAAGTATTTTTCTTTGGATACGGGGTCTAAGTCGGAAGACTTTTTGTTTTCTTCCTGTCCATCTTTGACAGATTCTTTCGGACGTAAAGCTTCTGGAATATCATTAAATTTCAAAGGAGTTTTGTTTTCATCGTAAAAATCCTTTGGAACGCTGATATCATAGGCAAGCATCAATAAATATCTGCGAAGATATGTGATATTAGCTCCTGTGATCTGAATTTTTCGCATATTATTGTTATGTTCATCATCGTTTCCTGGCCATGGAATGGTAATTTTTCCATGCTCATCTCCTGTAAGTGAATCAATCATAATTAAAGACATATCGCCATTATCTTCTTTACATGGCATGTCCGTAATTTTGTATTTGCACTTTAACGGATGAAGAATATCATTAATACCTTTCAGATCAATGTAGTCGTAATCATCGGTTTCTCTGTTTTTGACAAGATTTTTATTTAATTCAGCAATTAAAGCTGCACGCCTGTCGTAATAGTTCATTTTTGTTATTTGTTCATCTGTAAATTCGTAAGTTTCTTTCTTCATCGTAAATTTTCTCCTTAATAATGAAAAAACCTACTGTGCTTTCTGCGTCAGTAGATTTAACAAATTGGTATTTCTTGCTTCTGAAAAATCATCATTTACAGCCATAAAAAAAGCAGCCAGGGAACCAATAAAAATAACTTTTTCTTTTGCTCTGGTTACTGCTGTATATAATAATCTTCTGGTTAACATTCTGTGATAAGATTTCATCAATGGAATGATCACAATCGGATATTCCTGCCCTTGGGACTTATGAATACTAACACCATATGCTAACGTCAGGGTCGCAAAATTTTCTTTTTTATACTTAACTGTCTTTTCATCAAATTGAATCGTAATAGTAAAATCTTTGGGATCAATCTTAATGATTTTTCCAATATCGCCATTCACGATTCCATTTATATTGCTGTTTGAAGTTTCTAATACTTTGTCTCCCATATAAAACCTTTTTCCATATGTTTCAACATATTCTTTAGAATCTGGTGTTGCATAAGGATTGATCAAGTCTCGGATGACTGGATTTAAATATTCCGTTGATGTTAGGGCTACTTTTCCACTCCTGCTAAATTTTTTACGCAGCGGTGATAAGAGCTGTACGTCAGAATATTCTCGATTCTCATAATTCATCTCATAAATTTGAGGTATTTTTTTAGAGATTTCTTCTTCAATCATTTTATCGTTTCCTTCGATACGAATTAGCTGAAAATCTCTTTCATTCCATATCATCTTTGGGTTTCCTTCATTGATCAGTTTTGCATTGATTGGAATCATAGAATTCTGACCTTGTCGGAAAATATGATCCAGAATTGTTGTAGGGATTACTTTGCTATCGATCATATCCGTAAACACCTGTCCAGGTTCAATGGATTGCAGCTGATCTTTATCTCCTACGAAAATCAAAGTCGCATCAGGTCTTACCTGCGTGAAAATATCTCTAAATAACTTGCATCCAATCATCGAAGATTCATCTACAATAACAACATCTTCATTGACCATACGGTTCGCGACAAATTCATCATCCAAGAAATATCCTAGTTTGCTGTGAATCGTACCACCATTTTCATAATGTGTGGCAGAAATCATTCGCTTCGTTGCACACCCTGTAGGAGCCATTAAAAGTACGGATTTTCCTCTTTTAAGAAAACACTTGATCATAATATCAATGGTTAATGTTTTTCCAGTTCCTGGTCCTCCGGTTAAAATGGATAAGTTATAAATCTGGGATTTGATAACTGCTTCTTGTTGCTGTGAAGCTAACAGGATTTTCTCTTCTCTTGCCAGATCATTGATTTCTTCAATCATCTTGGATCTTTCATCTTCGGATAAGATTTTTTCTCCTAGTCTTTCTCGAATCATCTTATTAAGTAGCATTTCTGCATCATAATATTCCTGTAAAAAGAATTTTCCATCTTCATAAACAATAGATTCATCGACTAATTGACTCTTGAAATAATCCAGTGCAAACATGATCGTAGCTTTTGGAATATTTTTATGCATTACATAATAAGTTTCATTGATCAGATCATTTTCATAAATAAAAGTATGCCCTTTATTTTTACATAATCTTGTGATTGCTGAATAAATCCCGCATCGGATTCTGATTGTATCATTTTTCTCTTCTTCGGATGGTTCATGATTCATTTCAATATCTGCCAATGAAATTCCAGCTTTGTATAGATTATAAATATTTGCATCTAGCATTTCCGTAGCATCTTCTCCGAATGCTTTAAGAACTTTTCTGGCCTGACCTTTTTTTAGATCATAAGTACCCATTAAATAACATAATCTTTCTTTTCTTTCCTCAGCTTTGATAAAGTTTCGCACAGCCATAAGTTTTATTCTTGGAATCGTTTCATGTTTAGGCGGTTCTTTTAAAACGTGAAAAGTATCCGTTCCAAAGGCATCCACAATAGCTTTTGCTGTCTTTTTCCCGATTCCAGGAACTTCATCTGCCAAAACTTCCTGAATGGCTTCTTTGGTTTCTGGCAGCAAGACTTTAAATCTTTCCGCATGAAACTGCAGGGATTTTCTTTTTTTATAGATATTTTCTTTCCATTCTCCATAAAAAATAATCTCTCGGTTCTTTTGTCTTGGAAGATCTCTTCCTAAAACCGTGAATATATCCTGTTTCCAAAGTGCCAATTTTGGTACCTCAGATATCGCATGATATCTTGCGATGGAATATGTACCATCATCTAATTCATTGATTTTCTTGTAAAAACTACAATGTACTTCTTGCATATTTTTTCCGTTACACCTAAGCATACTTATGATTGTAACGTTCTCCTTTCTTTAAATTTTCCTTTTTCAGAGAAAATCTTGGAGACTGTTTTTGTACAGTGCAAAATTTTTGATAAATATCCGGATACATTTCTGCCAATCTTTGTGAAGATTCTACATTGAATGTAACCTTAGGCTCTTTTTGTTCATAATTCAATGTGATTTTCTCATCATTGTGAACAATAATTCCTCGATCATAACGAGTATCATCCGCTCCCTTTAAGGAATTAATGAAATATGCTTTAATCCGATCTAAAGACTGATCTATTTTGCTCAGTTCTTGTTTTTTTACCTCTTTTTCCTCCATTAGCATGTCATATTGTTCTAACAGACTTTTAAATGGGTCATAAGGTAATTCAATCGTTCCATCTACATATTTCTTTTCCTCTAATGCTTTAATAAGCAGGTTTGGATCTTTATCCTCAAACATACCCGGTTCTTCGTTGTTTTGAACATGCTGCCAAAATTCTTCCAGTTCTTCGATCATGATCTTTTCATATTTCATATCTCTTGTAACCTTTCGAATAATGACATCGTTCCGCGTGTTGCCGTAGATGGCGATCACGTATGCAACATCGATATCCATAACACACATATAATGCCTGACTTGGGCTTCATATTGGTATGGTAGTTTAGGATTTTCTTTCGTTCCATAATACTTTTTAGTAAAAGCATTAATTACCTTACATTCTAAAATAGCCATGCTGCCATCCGGCATCATGACTAATCCATCAAGATCAGCCAGCATAAATGGGTGGTCTGGATGCTGATACATGTATGGTAATTCGATAACTCTTAAGCCTGTTTTGAAAGAAAACATTCTCCGTGCATAAGGTTCCAATAATTGACCACATAATAATGTTTCCCAATTTTTTGGCTCCCTTTGAAAGCTGGACGTTTTTTCCCAAAACAACTCCAATGTCGATTTAAATTTGCCCTTTCCTCTTGCTGCTGCACTATCACTGCCTCCAATTCCTTCTTTTCTCCACTTTAGCCACTGATCCTTATTTTCTAAGGCATTTGCTTTTCGTAGATCATGGATTGGAATTGGTTTGTGTCCATCCATAATATTATTTCCTCCTTTCTGGATAGTAAAAAAGGCACAAAAAAAACAGACATTAATATGTCTGTATATTTTTATGCCTTTCGCAATGAAATGTTCTATTAAATTTTTATATTTCTAAAAAAAGTCCTATTTATCCTGTTAAGGATGAGGAATCTAATAAAAATACAATATAATAATAACATAAATTTCTAATATCAGCAAGCATACAGAACAACTTATTTTTCGACTGCATGGACATAGGTTCGGTAGTCATGTCCTTCGTAACTACATGTCGCAAATGTATAAATCGGTTCATTTTTCTTCGGAATATTTTTTATGATTGATGATACACCATTTCTATTCTTAAGCTTAGTTATATAAGCATTTTTTTCCTCTTGATTTTTAAATGTAATTGGAATTGACGTGTCTGCCGTTTTAGCATAGGCAGAGAATGCTTTCAGATGATATGTTTTATCTGGTGTATATAATTCAATCGTATGCTTCCTTGCAAACTTCTCTTCTCGGAACTTAACCAGATCTGCAAACATACTTCCATTTCTCATATGGTGTCCATAAAACACATTATTGTCATTTAAGGCGAATTGTTTATTATCTTTGCTGTCAAGGAAGATGCATCCACCATATGTGTATTGCTTTTTAAAGTTTGTATGAAGATAAGATTGATTCGTTTTCCCTTGAACCACTGGATAATCAATGTTTGTTCCTTTTACATAAATCCAAGCAACAATATCGGAATTTATCTTTTTCAGTTTGTTCCAGTTAATATGTTTTCCTGTTTTTGTATCCTTTCTAATAGATTCATACGAACTGTTTAACTGTTGATCTTCCTGAAATCGTTCAAAAATTTTTAATCCAAAGTATCCAGCTGCCACCAGACATGCAATAATGATAATGTCTAAACTAAATTTCAGGATTTTCTTTCCCATCTTTAGATCCCGCCTTTCTTTCGTTAATATCATAATGAAATGGTTTAGAAGGATCATCTCTATAGTAGAATGTGATCTGTTTCCCAATCCAGTATTTTGGACCACCCTCTTGAAGAAGAATTCCTCTTGTCTTTAATTCTAATCGTGGCAATAAAATCTCGTATGTTTTTTCATTATCTGTCTCTACAATGAAACTGCATTCTTCGGATATCAATCTTGGTGTGAGTACATCTGCCTTTGCTTTTTCTTTGTACCCTGTGATAACTCCTGTTACTTCTTCATATAGCTTATTCTGCTCTATAGCTCGTACATTAAATGTAAGATAGCTGAACCCGAATAAAACAAAGATCCCAATGATATTTAACCATATATCATTGAATGTAATTGCTGCAAATAATACAACAATTAAAATGGAAACTGCAAACAGAAAATTTTTGACATACAAAGATTTAAACTTTGATTTATTTATATCACTGAAAAATTTTTTTACTTTTCCCATAAACAAAGTCGGCAGATCTTATTAAATTAGATCTGCCTTCTCCTTTCCTGCCTTGTTTAGAATTCCTTATTCTGTTTAATGACATTTGTGATAACACCGACAGCTGTTTGCTTTTCTTCATTAATGTCATTAATTGCAAGTGTAACAATATCCCCAGGATATGCAACTGTATTTACTCTTGAATTGTGTGCAATGGCGTTTGCTCCATTTTCCAAACGGATAAACACTGGCTGATTTTCTTCGATATGTGTAACAACTCCCACACATTTATTACCGGGATGAATCTTCTTTAATGCAAGTGCAGCTGTATTTTTTACTGCTTCTTTTCCACTGACTCTTAACTTGATGTTTCCTTCTTCATCAACACTTTCATCAAGAATTTTAACTTGGATAACATCACCAGGGCTTAAATGTTCTCTTACATCAGCCACCCAGCTCCAGAATAACTCATTCATTGGCAATGTAAGTTCTACCCCGCAAATTTCTAAACGTGCAGATTGCTGCGAAACGGCAATAACTCTTGCCTCTGCTTTGTCATATTTCTCTATGTCAAAAATTGGCTCATTTGACGTGAAATACTCAAATCGTTTTTTTCGTAATGCATCTGCTCTGGAAGCAACAATATGGATATCATCTGGATCATCTCGATCAATCCCTCTTACGATAAAATCAACAACTGCTCCAAGCATCTTACTAAGAATCTGCGTTTTTCTCACCCATTCGTCTCCGTTATCGTTATTTGACAGCTCAATTCCCATTTCAGAGATTGGGATTAACACAGACTGGTTTTTATAACGAACACGACAATTGGTATTTTTTGCTCCAATATCGGATACTTCCATGTCTGTGATTATTCCAGACAGAATGTGACGTTTGATTCTGGAATCTTCCAGCTCATGAAGCACATAATTGACTTCATTGTAACTTGGTGTCCCATCTTTGTTAATCGTTAATATGCTCATAACTAATTTTAGCAGAATTCATTGTAGAATCCTGCTGCTCCTTTCTTAAAATGATTTAATGGTTACCTGTCAAATAGGTATAAAAAAGCACCTGAACCAAATGGTTCAAGTGCATAAAAAAATGGCATCACACTTCTTTTTTTAGAAATGTATTGCCATCTGTATATTTTTATATCTAATTTGACAAGATATATTATATCATTTTAAAAATAACATGTCACTATTTATCAGTAAATTAATGCAAAAAAATGACAGGCCATCCATAAAGGAATAGCCTGTCATTTTACAATAAATTTAACTTCTTTCTTATTTTTATCTGATCAATAAAGTATTGATGATTAATCGTTGATATATATTTTTCAAAATTTTCCACCATATATCCATCCAAAAAGATATCGCATCTCGCTCCATTTTTTAAAACCGCAGAAGTCATCCATAAATTACGGACATATTCTGGTGCAGATTGATCAAGTGTTTGATACACATAGTCATTTTTGAACCATTTTTCATATCTTTTTCTATATTTTGTATAGTTTGGATCAATATAGATATGCAATGATAAATACGAGTCTGACTCATATGCATCTTGCATCGCATTATCCAAAAGAGATTGGTACGATCTACCATTTTCATCCTGATGAATCGCATTAAGGATTATTTGTTTATCATCCTTTGGAAAATCATATAATCGATCAAATAATTCTTCAATCGTTTCTGGTGGTTCAGTTTCATTGATTTCATTATCTTCCCGATAGAATCCTGAAATATCAACAGAATACCTTTGTATATCTAACAACGAAAGATACTGAATCTCAAGCTGATCTGAAAATTCAGTATAAACATCAGACACTTCTATTGTAAAATCCAGATCATCATTCGTATATTGCATATTTTTCTGGTTGATACGTTGCAACAATCTCTGAGCCTGATCTACATTTAAACCTAAACTTTTCCCAAGTGCTTCAATGTATCGAATAAATAATGCAAAAAAATTGAACTGATGATCATCTAAAAGGAAAGATGCATCATTGTATAATACAAACTTCTCTCCAAAATATAAATCAACCATTTCATAAATCTGATTGTTCACGATTTTTACCTCCTAAAACCATTTCCAGACAATGCATCCATATAGCATTGATCAATATATTCATGTTCTTTTGTCAGTGTGATCCACTTCCAAAGATTTGCTCTGGAATCAATGGAAAGTACACAGAAATGATACACTGCATCATTGATGCGAAGATCAGATCTTCCAAAAACATCCATGAAAAACTTTCCATCTAGCATACGATAAACTCTTTTTTGATCCAATGGGTATTGAATCTTTTGTAAAAAACGAAGTTTATATAAGATATCATCATTTTCACGGATCAATAGAAACATGGATGGAAAAAACCTTACTTCATCTACTCTTATAAAAGAAGCACTTCCTAAACCAATATAAGCCTTAGAAATCAGTTCTTCTATAGAAGGACCTTTTATGATTTTCATATCAAATGTTTGTTCTTTTTGAAATTCTGGAAATTTTCCTTTTAATTGCTGATAAAATTTGCGTTTTAAAGATTCAAATTCACCATTATTATCGTCATCATCATAAACTGCAAAAAAAACATGTTCCATCTGATTTTTATCTAAAATATCATTTAATAAAAGAAGATCCTGGTATACGATATACCTTTGCATATCATTATAAAAAGTATCTTCTTCATTCGAATTGTAAAATAAATTTTGATGATATTGTGAAATTCCTAAATAAGATTCAATCTCTAAAATGTATTTCTGATATAATCTTGTTTTTAAGGTAATATTACTTTTTAAGTCATAATTTACCAATTCGTTAAAAAATCTCATTTTAATTTTCCTTTCTGTTGTTGTTTGATTAGATTTGGATCAGTTCTTGTACAGGAACACCCAAATGCATCAAATGAATAAATTCCTCCACAGGTCCAATCTCCGCTTAAAATTTTAATCGTCTGTATTAAACAGATATTTGCAGCGAACAGATTTGTGACTAAATGCTGTGGTTTGACATTATTCAATTCTGTACATGACATTTCTAATACACTTTTACTGTCCTCTAAAACTTCCGGAAAATAAAAAGCACGATCCGGTGCAATAACTGCCTGATTATTTTTAATCCCGACAACAACTTCTCCAGTACTAAATTCATTCGCAGCATCAATATAAATGATGTCCGTATATTCTTCAAAAATTTCATGTAAAATTTTTCTGCAATTATGATTATCGACGCAACCGATGATGATTGGAACGAAAGTTTCTTCCTCCTCATAAGATTCTCTTTCATAGGTATTTCTCATAATACGTAACATATGTTCCTTAGATGCTATATATTCTGGCACATAAGAAAATGTTAGATTATACATATCGCTGACTGCTAATGCCATTGCTTCCGCTTTGTTCATCAGTAGGTCTTCCGGAGTAAAAGACTGTCGTTCAAGATTTTTCTCTTCTACCGTATCTCCATCAATTAAAATCACATCTGCATTTATCATATAATTTCTGTTTGTAGCTAAATATCTCGCTAATTCTTTAATGTAGTTGGAACCTGTACCACCGCATCCAATAATAAAAATTTTCTGTTTTGTTTCTTCTCTCATAATATAAAATAACTGTCCGATCAATGACCGGACAGTTTCTCCTTTCTTAAATATGTAAATTGTCAGTTATACAAAAATATCTTCTACAGAAAGCTCCTGAAAAACTCCATTCATACCAGCTCGAAGCATGATATTATAAGAACGTGGATTTTCTTCTGAAAAGTTACCAATGACCATGTAAAGACGAATTCCTTTTTCGTCACGATTATCCGTGGCTGAAAAGAAAGTTGGTAATTTCCCGTGACTGTGAATGTCCATAACAAGAACATATTCATCTTCCATAACGTTGTTTCGTTCAAAAGTTACATCGCAAGATGTTGCTGTCTGTCTTGGCTCGTATAACCAATATCCTTTTTCATCTTTTGTCATAAATAACTGCAAAGCACATTCTCTGTGAATATCCATGCGGAATCTATCAATAATATCAGATAAAAGTTTTTTTGGGATCTTTAACTGATCAGAATTTAAAGAAAAATCCAGCTGATTTTTTCCTGTAAGAACAAATTTCCCATATGGCCGGTATTCTGTAACTCCATTTTCGTTAACTTCTCTGTGAAAACCTTCCCGACTTGATACAATTGTTGCACCTTTTGTACTGCTTTTTAACATTGCTATAATAAAATGACGTTTATCATAAGTCATGCTCGTGCGTTCTTTACTGTATTCTGGATATGTAGCTTCCAATGCTTTTCGGATTTCTTCCATTGTTACAATATCTTTTCCGTGAAAATCATCTGCTGAAAACTGAATGTGGTATCCACCTGTTGCCACTGTGATCGGCAACTGAATCATGCAGATATCAGGAACATAAACAGCTTTCTCCTTTAAAGGAATAATCGTGTTTGTATGTTCAATGTACTTGAATGTACAATCTTTAAATTCCGGATGAGTCTTGCTGTATCGTTCCATGATCTCAGCACCGCTGATTGTCTGATCTTCCTGATCTTTATCTGGTTTTATCTGTTCCATCATTTCAGGAAATCCGATCAGAACTGGTAGCTTATAAGCACGCAGCACCTGTTTGGAATCAGATTTGTAAAATGGAATCAAAACATGATCATTATTATTAACGTAATGGTAATTACATCCGACATACTGAGGAAATTTCTTATTCCATGCTATGACAGCTTCTTCCACTCCTTCATTACTGATCACATACTCTTTTCCAAGTTTAACAGTAAAGATTCCCTGATCTTTGATCTCGGGTAACTTTGTTTCTTTGTATTCTACCTGCAAAATGCAGCTATTATCTTCTTGCATTTTGACAGTAACAATCCCTTTTAGTTCTGGAAATGTCTTAATTACATGTTTTTTAACCTCTGTTGATGACATCTCCTTGTTTTCCTCGTTGATTGTATAACTGTAAGGACCACCATAAACTACGATAGGGCATTTATATTTTTTTGTTTCTGTTTTCTTTTCGGATACTTTAGAAGTATTTGAAACATTTTCAGTTTTTTTTGTTTCTTTGGTATTCTTTGTTTCTGTTTCTTTCTCTGGTTTCTGTTCTACTTCTTTTTCAATTCCAAGAAGGTCTAAAAGATCCATCTGTCCGTTTACATCATTTTTCATCGTAATTAATTTCCTTTCTAAAATATACTTCTTTTGTAAGTAAGTGGGTTATATTCCTGTAATATCTCATAGGGAAATTCTTTTTTCCCATTTAAGGTATCTAATAATTCTCTTATCGTTGCCTTTCCAAGTGTTGTTCTATGTGGGGTATAATAATCAGAATTCATTGGGCTATCAAAAAACAGAATCGGAAGAATGTCCAGATCACTTAATCTTTCAATCTTTCGGATATTGTTTGATCCATAACAAACTCCTCCTGCACCACTGACATTTGCAAATGGCCATTGATATAAGTTTGGCATACGATCTTCCTCCAGTAATTTTGCTGCCGTTTTCTGGTCCATATCTTTTTCCAGACAAAACAAATCTGTTGATACACATCCGTTTGTTGTTACTGAATGGATCATCATAAGATTAGGAATCGGAATCTCATAAACGCTGTTTTCATATATGATTCTCCGGACATCTTCTTCTAAGAAAATGGCAGTTTTACTTTGGATTTTGGGAAAATCCTCAATTCTCTGTTTTGTTGCAAGATATCCTCGTGGCACTCTTCCAAGAAAAAGTTCTTTCTTTTTATGTTCTTTTGTTTTTTCTAATAATTCATATAAGGTTTCTGTACGAATTACCTTCTGCTGTTTGATTCCATGATCATCTATGATAATATGGCAGCAGTCAATATAACCTTCTCTTCGGTCTTTTTCTTCATCAAATATAATTTGTATCATAATAATCTTCCCTTTCTTTTCTTATGTGGCATTTTGTAAAATTCTTCTTTTGTCTCATGTTCTCTTGAAACATAAGTCATTTGATTAATTCTAGTTAACCGCCCATAATCTGTTAAAAATCGTTCGATTTTTTCAATCGAACAGTCAACAGCTCCTGCGATACATGCCATCATTTCCCTGTATTCATCATTAAAGCAGGACTCTACGGAATCCTGCTTTAATAATTCTTTCTTTAAAATTTCTACATTAATCATGTTCTTCACCTCTGATTAAAAATCTGACATTGCTGCCTGTTCATCTTTAATTTCTTTTGTTTCTTTTGAAATTTTAGACATTTTTTTGTTGATTCTATCTAACTGCACAGATCTGTATTCTTCATAATGGGATAAAAATAATTGAATTAATTTTATTTTTGTCTCAATTTCTGAATCTTCATTTGAAAACTTACTGAACAGAACATAATCTGTTGAATGCCAGATATTCCATTCGAATTCTTTATCATAATATGAAAATCCAAAATGATCACTCCAGTGGGAACCTGAACTCATACATATAGAAAAAGTTCCATTATTCATAAAATACTTTCCATTTTGATCTTTCATAAGCGGACCTTGAGTTTCTTCGTCCCAATTACCATACGGTGCAAGTCTTACATTAAGTCTTTTGCAGCTTTTCTTTAAATCATACCAATCATTTAGAATTCCACATGTTAATAATTTGTTTTCCATTTTGGCTAATCTGTTTTTATTGTTCATTGTTCTTTCATTTTTTGCGATAATTTTATCTGTATTGATATTCGCTATCATTTTGAGTAAATCGCTATAATCATAAATTGTCATATACTAAACTCCTTCTCTTTCTAATATTGTTATATCCATCCCAATCAAAGCCGTTATTGTAAAATCTCAATATCTTTTTTATCATAGATATATTTCATGATATCTCTGATAACTGATTCTTCTCCCCTGATCTTAATATTTAATGTTTTCATGACAGGTTTGTGGATTTCACGATTCAACGGATACGGATAATTCTGAACGGATGAATTGTTAATGGATGATTTTCTGTTCTTTTGAATTGGTGTAGAACTGCTACTGACTTTTCTTGAAATTGGTTCTGGAACTGGAATAGGATCGAAATCGAACTCAAATGGCTCTACAGCTTGTGTTTCCTGCTGCTCTTTCATTTCCTGTTCTTTTCGTCTTAATTCTTCTTCTTTTCTCTTTTTTTCTGCTTCTAAAACTTTCTGCTTTGCTTCTCTAAGACTCTGATTTTTTTTGATTGCCTTGTTGAGATCAAGTTCTTTAAAATATTCCTGCTCAACATCGGATAAAAATTCTTCTTCTGCAACACATTTTAATGTATTAATATCTGATAAAATTTTATCTCTTTTTTCGATCATTTGATCCTTAATCTTTTTCTTGGATGTACTTTTTAGCATCCATTTAGAATCAATCTTTAGATTCTTAATAATCGGACATACAAGATATTTTTCAGGTATCTCATGAAGGAAAACATCTTCATATGTTTCTCTGATATAATCTTCTCTTTCTTTTTTCCAGACGTTTTCAGATTCTTTGATCTGTGTATCAATCTCTTGAATTACAGTATCATATCTGGCCAACACATCATCCATATCTGTTTTTGTTTGTTTTACAATTGCTTCATACGGTTTACATGCACTGATTCTTTCAGAATTCAGATATTTTTTCTGTTTTCTTAGATCAGCCACAACTTTTTTAGCCTCTGGGATATCCTCTATGGTATAAATGATTCCTTTGTGTTGTTCCAAGATCTCATCAACACGTTCGATCAGCTCTTCTTTATTAAACTGAATTGCTGGCACTTCATTTTTTTTGATTACTAATAAATCTTCATTCATTTTATTTTTCTTCCTTCCTGGTAAATACAATTTAATAAATGTAAAAATAATATTATAGCCCATCCTGGTTTTGACCAAGACAGGCTATAATTGAAATATGTTACTTAGCTTTTATGATATCTCTAGTTCCAACTAGAAATATCATAAAAGCTCCCACTACAGTAAAATACCATAAACCGGTATCTACTATACGTAGGAAAGGAAAGATATCATATTCCCATGACAGGAATTGAGTTCGTAGTGAATACATACCGTAATTCACTAACAAACCAAACGCTACAAATAGTAGCAATTTGATCATCTCCTTTACCTTTTTTGGTAACATAATGTGCTTATTCTTCATGATAAGCCTCCTTTCTTTAATTTATTAATAACACCCCTTTCTCATAAATCTCAATCAATATATTTATAAATTCTCTTTTATTAGCATTTTTGCATATGAATCAATTTCTTCTTCAGAAAACTTATTATAAATTTCAGCTTCCTTTTCTTTGCTTATGCAAATTCCAAGTTGTTCTAAAATCGAAATTTTATCTTTTCTAAAGCGATCATTTGCTTTATGCGAATATACACTCATTTCCATAAGCATTCCCTCCTTCTAGTAAAATAAAAAGGCATAAAAAAGCAGACAATTATATATTCTGCTTAATTCATGCCTCAAAATGCTCTACGCATTATAGGTTAAAATTCTATTTATTTTCGCACGATGATAATATTGCGGTCTTTATGTAAATTCTGCGGACACAGTGGAAAGCTACATTTTTATAACTCACCGTATTTTCAACATGTGTTTGTCCATTTGAAAGATTATTTACATAAACGTACATTTTATTGTGATCTTTGTGCGTCCACATAACTCCTGCACATAAAGACAATATAAATGTAACTCCGCAGATAAGTGCAAGTTTCATAAAATAATTAGTTTTTCCCATCTTTCTCCATTCATTTTGAAAAAAATAAAAAGGCACAAAAAAATACAGACTTACCGCCTGTTTTAATTTGTGCCAATATTGGTTAATATTCTATTTTATTAATACATCTATAAAAAAAGTCCTACTACACCCATGGTGCTTAGGAATCTAATAAAAACTACAAATATATTATAGCATAAGGATCTATTATTGTGAATACTTTTTATCTGCTTTTAGAATAAATCACATCCTTGTTTTTTAAATGCATTTACCTGTTGATTCCAATTTTCAGAGGTCCAATGATATTGCTCCATTAAGCACTTTTTACAATAAAATTTATTTACATTTCTTCCATGCAATTTTAAATTCATGCTTAATACATCTCTTTGCTTTATCCTTGTTTTTCCACACCTGCAGCATGTCTTGTTAAAATACTGTACAGCTACTTCTTTATGAATTCCTGTGTACATTGCAAATTCATCAATTACCTGTTCTGTAGGTACGTTTCTAAATGTACCGCCGTTCCAAGCTTGTGTAAGATATTCATCTAATGTACAATTCATAACGAGCCATTTCTTATTCTCAATAAAATCTTTTTTTAGAATTTCTCTCCATCGCTGATATCCATTTGGATACCAGTATTTATCCAGAATCCATGTGGATTTAGAATAGTAAGGACACGCACAATGGCATCCTACTCTGGAATAACCTTTTTTATATTTAGGATTTACGGGAATCTTTTTCCAGACTGTATATAACCATACATCCAGTTCTGTCCATTTTCTAATAGGAAGAATCCCTTTCCAACATGTATCATTTCCCCATTCTGCTTTATTAACCCAAACATCTTCATATGCTTTACGTGTTAATGATTCGTCATTTCTCATACCCATCCATAGCAGATATGGATGATTATGATTGAGTTTCGATACCATAACACCAGTTTTAAATATTCGGCAGCAAAAACGAGATCTTCTGTTTGGTATCATATGATGAGATTCCACATATTCATAGAATCCTTTTCTTGGATTCATGATTTCACAGTTAGAAAATCTTTTCGCCATACGATATGTATCCTTACAATCAAGAGTCGTATTGTTAAATACTGCTTTAGTATCTGGATACAGACTTCTAACCAGATAACATGTCAACATCGAATCTTTTCCCATTGATACGGGAATGATTGATGTATATTCTTGATATTCCTTCATTTTTTCTTTGATAAGAATTATTGCTTCTGACTCAATTTGTTTCAAATGCTCTTTCTTCATTTCAATTAAATCCTGCCAGCTTGCCAAATCCACATCTTCTACATTGTCATAATCTTTCAGTTTTCTCAGCTCAACGGTTGACAGATCATTAGAAATAACGACTCTGTAAAATTTATGGATATTCCCATACTTATCGAATCCCTTAATAATCTGTTTATCAAGCCAAAAATAACCTTCTTTTATGTCTGCTAATTCTTTCCCTGTTACGTCTCTTAAAAATTTAATATATTCTTTGTATATAAGATTCATACCAGCCACTAACCGAATCCGGTGAATGGCAACATATGGATTGCTATTATGCGAATGAATTATAGTCTAATTCAAACTTATAGCCACGATCTTCAATTTTCCGGGCGAATATCTCTTTTCTCCATCGCCCAACCTAGTTTCACTAGGATAAGGTATTACTCCTTTCTCTGTTTGATTTAATAAAATTGTTTCTATAATATTTAATCATAATAATTTTAAGTGCATGATATGTGTGATCATACCATGCACTCTTCTCCTTATGTCCATTAAACTTAACTAATGATGAAATATCGACTTATATTAGTTTGTCTGGATGCTCAATATCTCTAACAGCAAATCCATCCTTCTGTATTTCTTCTAATTCATCTTCTGTAAGTCCAAAAAATGAAACTAAGATATATTTCAGTTCATGAATCTGCCCTAAAATATATCGATCCTCTGGATTTTTGACACTATCCTTATGTAATTTAGAATATCTTCTCTGATATTCGATCCGTTCCATATTCCAGGAACGTAAAATATTACTGTTTTTGATATTCATAAATACCCTTCTTTCTTATTTTGTGTTATCAGAATCTTCCTGTTCCAAAATCTTATGAATTCCATCTTCTAAACGCCAGTATTCAGCACCGTAAATTCTTGCATTATTACCGCCGTCATGTCTTTCTTTTTCTTCTGCGGAATCCTCACATGGAATAGAAATATCCTTTTTTTCCAAAAGCTGCTCAAATTGATCAATGATCTCTAAGCACATTTTTTGTCTTTTTTCTTTCTTCATTATTTAATCTCCTTTTAATATTATTCTAAAATCAGTTTGTAATCATGAGTGATTGGTAAATGATAATATTCATCTGTATCTGAAAAATGAAATACCATCTGTTGTAACCAAAATCCCACATCTTCTTTTCTGCCAGAAAAATTTTCAATAAATATTTGAATTTCTTCAATTTCTGCACCTTTTAAGGACTCTCTCTTTACAGAATCAGAAATTGTATGTCCTTCTTCCTCTGCATCAAAATAGACATTCCTTAACTCTGCATGAATATCTTTCGGCATTTGTTTTTTTAATGATCTTCCTGAGCCTGATTGATCATCATTCCAAGAATATTCGCTTTCTTCCCAGTTAAGAGAAATTTCTTCTCCTTTCTTTGTTTTGATTGCAATATAATCAATTGCCGGATAATTTTCAACAATATGATTAACAAATAAATTTAGCATCAAATTTACCATTTTAATTTTCTCCTTTTGTAATATTATTAACTACCATATCTTCACATCATCTAAAATTTTTTCCTGTAAAGAATACTGTTTTCGTTTTAATGTAATTGATCTTGCATGTTTAATTAACATGGTTAATTTTTCCTCAATTTCCTTTTTGAATGATCTGTAATCTTTCGGCAATTTATCAACAGTCCACTGTCTGGAAATCCAATCAACATAGGTATATGGATAATCGTCTTTTCCATAACCATATCCTGTATCAATTCCGCCAACATAAAGATCTGCATAGAGATAATTTTTATCTCTTTTTCCTTTTCTTTCGATCAGATCAAAGCAAAGAGTTCCAATTCTTACACTACCAATATGATCGTGAATTTCTTTGTCTCCGGCAGCTTTTGCTTCTAGCCACTTTTTCGTGACATCTGTATGTTCCCATGTATAAGTCTCTGATCTTTTCTTTAATACCTGGCAGCAGTTATAAGCTTTTTTTAACTGTAACAAATCAAAGTATCCAAAATGACATTCTTCCAATGGAATCCTCATCATTGTAGCTAGTCTCTTATATGCCATATTTCTCAGATATCTTCTTTGTTTTCCATTGGAACCACAATTCCAGAATTCGTCGAAAATACTATGGCATTTCTTTTTTAATGTTCTCATCTGACTGTCTGCTAACAATCCTAGTGCTTCAGTTGGTCTTGGCTCATGTGTTCCAACGTAACTTCCACACTGCGTACACAAATAACATTTCCCGCTTCCATACGATTTCCCGTAAATAAGGTTGTTGTTTGTGTAGATAACCAATCCTCCGCAGATATTACACTTTTTTGGATGTAAATCGATTTTCTTTGTTTCTTTTGTGTTTTTGTTTTGCATGATATAAATTCTCCCTTCTGCAAAATGGGCATAAAAAAACAGACGATAAAATCGTCTGTATATATGCGTTATAATGTTCTTTTTGTTTCAGATATAATTATTTCAATCCACGGTCGGTAATTTTACGGAGTCCGACATGTCGGAAATACCGACTGTATTTGACCTCATATCCGTAGGGGATATCGATTTCTCCGCCCACTACTACTGTTTCATTTCTTTTTTGATAATTTTTCTCCTTCCTTAAATAAAAAAAGGCACAAAAAAAGCAGACATAACGTCTGTTTTAATTTGTGCCTATGTTGGTTGTTAATTTTCTGTTTTTGTATATCTAAAAAAAGTCCTATTCCACCTCTGGAATTTTGGAGTCTAATAAAAATACATTTTTATTATAACATAATTTTCTCCTTGCTCCTAGTATTATAATAATTTTATTTTTACTATAAATTTTTGCAAAAAAAATAACGGTGAAGCTCTAGAAACTTCACCGTTATTTTAAAGGAAATGAGATACTTGTAATTTGTTACAAATATCAGATCATTCTTCTAAACATCAATACATATTAATGTAAAGATGCTAATGCTGCAAAATCAACAGATGATAAAATATTAAATAATTTTACCATTCTGCTACTGATAGGTCTCTGAACCTTATCAATTTGCATGAAGTTTTTCTTGGAACGAAGATTTGTTGATACATAATCCTGAGCATCTTTTTCTGTTAAAAAGATCTCCTTATGCAACAAATAATCAGCACAATAGAATGCTTTAAAGTCAAACTTATCCTTAGCAATAATTTCATACCATGATAACATTTTGGCAAAATTTATATGATTACCATAAGAATCAATCATTGTAATTTTACACAAATATGGGCAATCACTGGTATTAAGGAAAAGTCCTTTGCAGCTATCAGCATATTCGCTGTTTTGAATTTCCTGTTTCAGATATTCGTACAGTTCATTGAAATTATCAATGATTCTGTCGTTATCTGAACCCTGAATACGAAATTCAAAGCCGTTTGGCTGATGTTCTATGTTACCAAAGAATGGATCTATGTATTTTCTTACCTGTTCTTTAAGAACATAGTAAGTAGCGATTGCATCATTACCATTACAAGTAATTTCTGCTTTCTGTAGATCCTCCTGTAGATTTTGCAAAAATAACAATTCGTCAATTGTCATTTTATGCTTATCAACAGTTTCTAAATTTTGTTCCATGAAATTTTTCATAGTCAAAATCCTCCTTTAAATAAAAAAATGGGTACAAAAAAAACAGACTTAATGTCTGTCTAATTTATACCCATTGGTTGAAAGTTCTATTTAAATATATGATTCTTAAAAAAAAGTTACACTTCGCCTCTTAGCTTCGCAAATCTAATAAAAATAATACATTAGTATTATAGCATAAGTTCTATAATAAAGCAACATAAAATTGTGCTTAAAAATATATTATTTCATAAAATCACTGCCTTCATCCATGAATTTATAATGCTTTTGTACTTGCTCTAGTATGTACAGATTAGTAACTAATATCAATATTTTTCTTAATAAAAGAACAAAAGCTATTCAGATTTTTCTTCTCAACATCGTTTAGTTCCGCACCTTTTCTCGAAGCACGTTTTACCAATGATTTTACATTATTTGATTCAACGTATCGATTTAAAGAAACAGGAATCGTAAAAATATCATCATCTGTATAGCGATTTGCCAGACGATACAGACTGTTTCGCATTGTATTAACATTATCTGTTCTTCCAACAATCTTTCGATAATTGTCATTCACATCATAAAAATATCCATTGAGCATAAGCTCATCCATATGCAATTCCTGCATTAATACCAGTTGATTCTTTTCCATTCCAACACAAAATCCGTGACGGAACATATCTCTTGGAACAAGATATAGTATCACATCGTCCTCTTTTTTTGCAAATTTTGGAATAATGAAAACTGGTTCCATGTAACAATTTGTCTTATTGTACAAAGAAAACAATTTCTGATATTTCTGCTTGATTCTCTGATAATCCTTCTCTGTAGGATTATGATATTCAAGTAAGAATTCCAAAATATCTGCTTCTGGAGAGCCAGAATCCAGAATCTTTGCAAATTTCTCTGAAATTTCTGGACCTGTATGTGAAATCCAGATATTATTTTCTGAGTCATATTGGGCAACAGGAAGTCCGTTGGACAATTTTGAAAAAGAGGTTGCTACGGATTCTGCTACCGGATTATAACAGATTCGCAGATGATATTTTTCTTTGTTGACCTCTTTTGACATAAAATTAAATATAGCTGGATTCCCGCATGAAAGAGAATTCCAAGAATCTTTCATATCCGTCGGATTTAACAGGAAATCTGTACTGTCTTTTCCGACTAAATCAGAATACTTCTGTAAACGTTCTTCTACATCTTCTCCAACAAACTCAAATACATCCACACTGTGTCGAAGCATTTTTATCATGCCTGAAAAACCATTGACTTTGGATGATCTTTTCATTTTTCTCACTTTTTCCTCAAAATTAATTACTTCTATTTTACTCATAGTTTTTCCCTTTCTAAATATACTTGTTTATAAATTTTTATCAAATAAAATGGATACCATACTCCAAAAAGATTTTCATCCCATAGTTATCAGTAACACCCCAACAAGCATCATATCCACATTCATCAACATCCTCTTGTGAATTGAGATCATTAAGAACCTCTTCCTCCGTTGGAATAGACGTATGCTTGATGGTATCTCCTGCATTATCTAAAACTTCTTTCCTTTTTGCCTTACATTCGGTAATAAAATATTGAACTTCTCTTTTTCCTTCTTCGGTTAATTCAAATTCATGTTCATTCATAAATTGCTCCTTCCTGTATATTGTACAGTTATAAATTAAGAGAGGGAACATTTCTGTTTCCTCTCATCAACCATTCTTCTTTTATAAAAACTTGCGAAGTCTTTCGATTAACTCCTGTCTCTTTGCTTTACAGTTCCCATCACTCTGCTGCCATGGAATCTCACATTCTTTTTCCTTAAGAAATTCCTCAACAACGTTAAGAATTGAAATTGTATACTTTTCTTTTTCTGAATCAAAGAAATCAACTTCATATTCTAAAACAAGATCTTGAGCAAAATGATCTGTTACAGGATAAGCATGTTGAAAATTTTCACCTTTAGATGGAGAATTATTGAAAAAGAGATCAATATTAATATATCCCTCATTCACAATCTCCACATTTGCAGTGTCAATCCCATTTTCTAAGATTAGTTCACGTTTTTCTTCACATTTCTTAATAAACTCTCTGATTCTCTGTTCTCCTGTTTTTGTTAATACATAACTCATGATTTTTCTCCATTTATTTAATTTCTGTTACTTTTCCTGTATCTAAATCTACTTCAAATTCATTTTCCAGATCAAATTCGTATAGATACAATAATTTTTCATTAACTGAAAGCTTTTCTGCAATCGGTGATAAAATTGCTTTTCTGCAATCCAGAACTCTATTTTCATCAACATATACTTCTGCGATATCATTGATAAATTTTTCAACGACATCATCCCGAATATCATTTTGTGTAAAGAAATGATTCTCGCCTCTGGAAAGTTCTTTCATAAAAAGATCTTCCTGACATTCCGGACAATAACCTGTTTTTACGAATTCTCTCTCAAAATCATTGAATGATTTTAGTTTTTCTTGGATCAATCCATCATAACAAGCATACTTTTCGAATTCTTTTTCCTGATCTGAATTTATTCTTAAAAAAGCACTTTTCCCACACATTGGGCAAATTTTATTAATTAACATAATTCTTCTCCTTCTATTTTTTGAATATTATTTTCTTTCTTACAAATAAACATTTTTTAACTCTTCTTCGTTTAAATCGATATCGCATAAGAGTTCCCTCATAACTTCCTGCTGCTTATCGTAATCATTATAATGACTCTCAATAAATTGCAGAATTGTATCAACTATTCTTTGTTCTCCGCCAGATAATGTGAAATTATCCAGGATATACTGGTAAAATGTTTCTCTATCCATCTTTTCGCATTTGGTAATTTCTGTCTGACTCATATACTTACTGCTTCCTTTCTTTTATGAATTTTTAAGTGATTTATGTAATTTTTCATACATGCTGTCATATTTTCGATAATCCCGAACTTCATTGACACTTTTCTCAATTCGTATATCGTGGAACCGACTTTCAATTAATCTAACAATTTCATCAAAGTACGGATCCAGATGTGGTGCAAAAAAATTGTCACTACGACATAAAAAAACGACATCAAAATCTTTAATTTTAATGTCAGCTAATGATTTTAATAGTTTTTTATCGAAAATCTCTTCATTTAAATCAAACATCTCTCTGGATATCGGATTGACAACCCAATTGAACTTGAAATGATCTCCATAATCTTTGTATAAATGGGAAACCCAATTTCCACAATCAACTTCCTCTGAACCATTAACAAAATCATGATGTAAATCTATATTGATGCAGCGAATATCTTTATAATGATCATTTTTCTCCATACAGTCATGAATAAGATCATAGATAAATACATGACTATTTGTAATCATTACGTCGGCATCATCGGATAGACAATCAGATAATAAAAGTTTCTTTAAGTGATTCAGTTCATCTTCTAGTATTTCTACTTTTTGAAGTTCTTTTGCTGACTTTGGATTATTATAATATCCTGACCAAGTATAAATTGATAATTCTGTAGATAAATCACATCCTGCGGGGTAATCATTCAAAAGTATATCTCTTGATACTTTTTGAAAATAATCAAAATCAATACTTAATACATTTAATGTCTGTGACATTCTTATTTATCTCCTTTCATCGTAAATAAGCGAAGGATACCCCAACCTCTCCTAAGATCGGGGATGAATTCGCTCTCGCCATCAGGCGAGTCTCCTTTCTGTTAAATAAGATCTTCTTGTTTCTACTAATCTCAGCTTTTTGTAGCTGATGCTTCCTTTGTTGACCTTTTCTCCGTTCAGATCACGGATATCAAAGTATCCACTCTTTCGCCTGCCGAAGATAAAATAGTCTTTTCCCTGATACCTTACTTTGTCAAACAGCCGGAAACCATGGACCAGATACTCTGCCTGATTGCGTTTCCGGATACCGCCTTTCAAAGTGTTTGCCTTATGAAGCTGTCGGTTGTGACACCGGATCTTCTTTTGATGATAATAAATACCATCTGATATAGCATCCGGATGACCACTGATACATCTGGCATCCAGATAATGTGTTTTTGGCAGCTGATGTGCGATCCGGGTGTTCTTGGTCAGATACCCATAAGTCAATGACACATCGATCCCCAGTGGCAGATAGATTTCTTTTAATCTGTCATAAAACGCCCATCGCATGATCCCCATGAACGCAGCATCCTTAAATGTCATGCCACGCTTGATCTTCTTTGGAAGTTTTACCTGTCCTTTATGATAGCCCTTATGACATGTCTCACATAAAGTGATCAGATTGTTTGGTGCATTTCCACCCGTCTGACGACTTTCGATATGATGCACGTTTAATATCTTATCTTTAGACTTTCCTTTACAGCATTGACAGGTATGACCATCCCGAAAAAGAACATACTCTCTGACATTCCAGAAACCAAGCTGATCTCCTTGCTGATAGTCTGTACCATGGATCTTAGGATCTTTGATCTTCTGGATATCAAATGATGCGACCTCTGCAATGATCCTTGTAACAGGAAGCAGCTTGCAGACATCTTCCACAACTTTTAGATGACAATCTACTTTTTGTTGCACAGACGGTGCCAGCCACCCTTCTTTTCGTTTGCGGTTATCAAACCGTGGCTTACGGTAGCGTGTCTTTCTGCTCCGTCTGCTCCTGCGGTTCTGTCTTCTGGCAGCGAGGAGTTTGGAGATATCATTTCTTAATTCGACTTCTGCCTCGTACAAGACTTTCTTTTGTGTCGTGGCAGAGATCCCAATATATTTACTTCCGGAATCGATACCAAGGGATATTTCCTGTGTCTGATCACCGCTTGGGTAAGTTAACCGGATCGTAAACGGACATTTCTTTACTACATTTGCTTTTCCTTCTTTTAAGAGCCGCCGGACTTTCCCGTGCCGGATCGTCGGCATCAGAGGCTGTCCGTTCTGACTTAAAACATATACCATATAGGTACTCCTTTCTTTTTGTATGATTTTCTGCGGTAAGCCGGCATCATACAGGCCGTAAGATACCTTAGCCAATGTTATGGAGAGGTTTCTTGCATGCAGCACTGTTCCTACCCGTCAGAACTGTTTAACCACATACCTCAGAGCTGCAGACGAAATACGATATCCACAGGTGACTATCCATTCTCTCCTAACGTAGTGCCCGAAACACTTAGGCTAGTCAATCAGAGCTTTTAGCAAGCCCCCACTTCTATAAGTGGCGGGTTATTGACCACAATTTTGACATTGATAAGAATAATCTCCATACTCTGTTTGTGTATAAAGAATTCCTCCACATCTTGGGCATTTACAATTTGTTTTGAACATTTTTTTAATCTTCTCCTTTCTTAAAATAAAAAAAGGCACAAAAAAAGCAGACCTAACGTCTGTTTTAATTTGTACCTATCATGGTTGTGAATTTTCTGTTTTTTGTGTATCTAAAAAAAGTCCTATTCCACCTCTGGAATTTTGGAATCTAATAAAATACATATGTATTATATCATATAATTATCATAAAAAAAAGAAGCAGCTGAACGAATTTTCACTCAACTACTTCCCTTATGCTATTTTTTGTATAATATCGCATCGTCTAATAATGACTTGATCTTTGTAATGTTATCAAATGTCATAATATCATACAACTTGACATTATTTTCCTGCCCAAATTTTTCTAATCGTTCAAGGAAATCACATGTACCAGAATCATGCCTGTCGCAATAAGAAGGCAGTAATGCTTCTCTTTCAACTAATGCATATAATAAATCCTCGATCTTTACTCTTGCTGATCCCCTAAGATGGTCTTGTGAATCAGTAAATTGTACTTCTACAATCTTTTGTCCAGATCTTTTCAATGAACGAAGTTTTAAAGCTAACTTAGATTCATCTTCTGTTACGATATTCCCTTGTTCTAAAAGCTGTTGCATTTTGCATCTTTTAGACTTACTGATCATTAAAGTATTTCTCACGGATTCAAATTCTTTTTCCGTGTATTTTTTATAATCAATAACTCCACAAAGATATTCAATTGCCTTTTCTTTGTCGATCTTAACATTACAGCTAGGTCTTCTGTCATAACGAATATTTTCTCGTTTGACTTTGGATGGCAGCAGAAAATCTCTGCGAATATCATTAATCATATTTTGAACAGCACTTTCAGCAAAATCTTTTACTGGCAGATTATCATAAAATCTCTTGAATTCTTCACCAATTTTACGATTAAGTTCATTTACATATTCATCGATATGCATGACATTATCTGGCCACATTTTGACAGTATCATTTCTAAAGAATATCTGTTCCTCAATAATGTAGATTTGATCATCTTTCACAACTGCACAAAAATCTGGTTTTTCATCAACCTGATAATATTTTGCTCCAAGAAAACAGTAAATGTATCTTGCATCTCCACATTGTCTTTGTACAAAAGTTACTGCCTTTCCATTATCTCTTTTAACATCAAAACTTTCTTTTGTTGTCATTACCTTTTCGGCAAATTTATCAATAAATTCTTTCATAATAATTACTGATTAGAATGATAATATCTACATATGATATTACCTTTTCTAATCTTACTCCTTTCTCTTACAACTATAAAAATTTTTCAATACACTGAAATACCTTCTCTTTACATGAATCATGTAAAACATCGTGTCGGTATCCACTTATAATTTTTTTTGTTATTCTTGCCCCGGCTCTTCTGTATCTCTTTAATACTTCTGGTAAACCGCAGGATACTGGATCTTCCTCTCCGGCAATGAATAAAACATCATTCTTGTAATACAACCAGTGTTCATTGCTCTGAATCTTCATCATGCCATTTAGAAATTGAAGGAAAAATCTTGGTGTCATATCCTTGACAACTCTTTCATCTGTCAGATAGTCTTCCTGTGCTTTTTCATCTTTTAATAACCAATCAATACCTGTTTTTGAGTGTTTAAACCTGCGATTATAATTATCAAAAGCTAGTTTTTTCACTAATTTTGATGGTTGATCATCCTTTTTACATAATGTTTTTACAATCCAGTGAGCAAATTTTAATTCATTCATTTTAGGCTGCCCAGTTCCAACGTAAATCAGCTTATCCGCCGTTTTAGGATATAGGCATTGATGTGATCGTAAAATAAAAGATCCAAGTGAAAATCCCAACATAACGTATGGAATCTCTGGATATTGACGACGTATTTTGATTCTAATCATCTCAACATCCGCGATAAGATCATCCCAACAATGAATATATAATCCACTGTCCTTATGATGAATAGGGATATATAATCCACTGTCCTTATGATGAATAGGGATAGATTTTCCATGACTTTCTAAGTCAAATCCACACACAACATACCCTAAATCGGTAAAATGTGCTGCAAATTCTTCATACCTGCCAATATATTCTGTCATTCCATGGATTACCTGTATTACTCCAACCGGTTTACATTCAGGTTTCCAAACATAACCATGCAACATAAAGTTAGTATTTCTTTTAAATATAATTTCTGTTTTCCTCATTTTATTTCCTCTTTCTGTAAAATTGTATAATCTGGATTAATGTAACTTTTCATAAATCGATACTGATACTTCTCCCATATCCACTTACGATTACTTTTTAGTAGAATAATGGAATCACCTTTTTCTACACCGTTTGAAAATGAAAGAAGTGAAGGGAATTGAATTCTAGTACCTTCCGGCAGTCCATCAAGTTTTAATAACTTTCTCTTAATCTGTAAGCTTTTATGACACTGTTTTCTCCATTCCTGCGAATTTTCATCATCCGTATCAGACAACAGATTAAGAATAATTTTGGGACATTCTCTGCGGATTGGCATATCAGACTCTTTTTCAAGATTCAGATAAATAAATTCTTTCTTTTGGGTTTTTGTATCAATAATCATAGCTGTGATTTTCTGATCTTTCTTTGGAATCTTTTTATACTCCTGCCCATTGAATATTTTTGTTTGCACAACTGCAGCATAATATACATTGCAATAAAAGGCAGCGTGTACAACTTCATAAAGATTACTGTTGATCGTATCTAACAAAAAACACGTACATTCTTTTTTTCGATCAATATCTCCATTATTTTTGAAATATTGTGCCTTACGGCTTATCCAATTACTCATTATTTTCTCTCTTTCTCTTTAAATACTCATACGATTCAGTAATTTGGCGTTTGAATTCTCTTTCATACTAAGATAATAATGATATCCAATAATAATACTATCTATCATGGTAATTCCCAGTAAATCTCCCGCTTCTTTTAATTTTTGTGCAACCATACGATCTGCTTTTGATGGATTTGTATCTCCGGACGGATGATTATGTATCATTACAAAAGTACTAGCTCCACATAATAATAATCGGATAAAAATTTCTCTAGGATTGCATATGGATGCAGAAACGGCTCCATGTGAAATTTCAAAGACGCCAAGTGCTTGTGTTTTTGTAGTAAGCCCAACGACATAAACATATTCTTCTGCACGTCGATCGAGATGCAGCTGGTTTATTGCAAAATGAGCAATTTTTTCGGGCTTATCAAATCTATCTTCTGTAACATCGTAATAACCTATCTCACACAAAACATTCTTCTTATCCTTATCCAATTCTGTTCTGTATTCTTTAATTCTCATAAATCTTTCCTCCTTATAAAATGCACAAAAGACAGACATATTTATGTCTGCCTTTTGTTTTTAATAATCTTTCATTCAATAATTTCTCTTGAGTTTCTATTTTTTAGATGCAAATCTAGGGATAAATCCTTCAAAATTCGTTGCTGGAAACTGATCTCGTACAATATGATCGATAATTCCATAAAAATCATGTGTAAAATTAAATAAATCTGCTTGAAGCCATTCATCTAATCTGATGTTAAATTTGCGATCTGCACTTTCAATATCCATTAATACTGAAAGTTTATCGTTAACATGAAGGCCCTCTTCTTTTGCACGCTGAATAATAGCTGCATATTTTTTATATCTTTCTTTTATCATTATCTATTCTCCTTTTCTACAATTTTGATATTTCCGGTTTTTCGCTCATAATGATAAATGTTATAGCTTAGTTGATTGCTCTCTGAAACTATAATATCATTAGCTGCACCTAACATTTCTTTTACATCATGAATGGAACAATCGTCGGGTAACGCGATGCATTCATGTATAGATGACGGAATAATATAAAGATCTGAATGGAGTTTATTTGAAAGTTTCCATAGATTTTCCGTATAGAGAATTTCATTTGCTCCAAAAAGCATATTTTCATTCGTAAGCATATACACAGGATGAGACTCTGCTTCTGGTGGATACATAATATCTACAAACTCTCTTGGTGCTCCTGCTTTAAGTAGCAGTTCACAAGTAACATCATCAAGCAACGTAATTTTTGTTTTCATAATATGTTGACTCATTGCCTTTAGATACAAATCCTTTTCACTCCAATCAAGGGCTTCCATAAGTTCGTTATTAACAATCCCTGTTTCAAATCCCTGATCTGTTTCTTCGCGTACTATACGATATATTATTGCAAGATCAAGAAATTGCCGATGTGGAACATGTTGAAGCATTTCTTTTGACTCTTCCATATTTACTAATTGAATAAATACTTTAGCTGTTTCTTTTGAGAGTTTTTCTTCTTTTTCTCTTCGATCTTCATGAAGAAAATACGCTTTTACCTGCTTAATAATTGTATCCAATGTATATGGAAAATCATAATATGGAAGATAAATCTCATACAATTGCTGTATATTAATCACAATTCCTTTATCTTCTCCTTTTCTGGAGATTTTGATCCCATCCATCATTCTGTTTGTACGTACTAGCTTAGAAAAACTTATCTCTAGTCCTGCTAACTCATTTTTTGATGCTTTTGGCAATTCTTTTTCTAATTCCAATTTGAATTCTTCATAGTTCATTATTTTCATTATTTTTCCTCCTAAAAATAAAAAATGGCATAAAAATAAGCAGATATTTTATATCTGCTCAATTTACACCATTTGGTTTATAAAATTTCTATTTTTGTGTTTTCTAAAAAATGTCACAGTTATACTAATCTGTGAGTCTAATAAAAAATACATTTTCATTATAACATAAAATTTATATAAGAAAAAGAAGCAGTTAAACAATTTCTGCTTAACCACTTCTTTTCTGCAATCGCCCCAACCTGGAAAATTGAGCGATCATTTTAAATCGTAAATATATCAGGTAACCATTATATCGGTAATACCTTTTCTATTACCAGAATATCATTTCAGTCTTTTCATGTCAATGTTTGAATCACATACTACTTTATGTTATTCAATTTTTTAGTTTTAATATTGATCTAAACTGTTAGATACTATTAATGCTATATGCACTTCTAGGTGTCACAATTAATGCATTATAAATATTCTTTTCCATAATACAATCTGATCTATCTTTAGCTCCATTTCCTGTGTTATAACGTGGTATTTTTAAAAGCATAAGATCTTCTTTATAATATGTAGGTTTATTACGATATTCAATAATTCCAACATTATCTAAATTTTGTTCGTATAAATATTGAAATGTGAATCCAACAAATTCTGAAGGTACACAAAGATAATTAACATCAAAACAAAAATTCATACCACAACCAGATTTAAAATCACCTAATTGCTGTTTTATCTCAATACCTATAGAATTATGAATTTTCCCATTTACATATTCTATTCCTGCCAAATCACATCTATTTCTATGATATTCACCGCATGATACTTCTTCTTGTAGTTGCAATTTATAATCAGAATCATTTCTATTAAATTTCTGTTTTAAAAAATATTTCATACGTTTTGTTCTTTCACTTTCTGACATAATGTCTCCTTTCTATTTCTATAATATGGCTTATGCTTATCCATATATTCTTGTTTTGGAATTTCTATATCGGTAAAAAACTCTTCAACTTCATCGTCCGTAGAAAACTTATCAAAGTTACTTTCTACAAAATAATTAAAGTTATTATGTTTAGCCGGTATGATCGTATTGACTCTACCATCATTTTCTACTACCAAAATACCTACTCCAGAATTAATATAATTATTTCGATAATAAATAATCATTTTATCTAAAAATTCTCGATTGGTAGCAAAAAAGTTAAAATAACCGATAAAATGTTGTCCATGTCCACTATTTAAATCTGATAGTGAACCTTTAATTTCAATAATAACATCTTCATTTAATTCTGAATCATATCGTTCTTTTCCAACTATATCAATGTAACCATTATTTTTGTAATGATTGATATAATATTCTGAATATGTGTAAATTAGTTTTTTACCATTTTTGTTATTTTCCAGGGCATATCTCAAATTCTCTGACATCCATTTATCCCAGTTTGTATGTTGTGCCATTATTCCACCTCTGGATAAAGACTTCTGGAATCTCTAATCATGGATATCAATCTTTCTTTTTTTCCTTTGTCTAAAAAAATTGAATGTAAAATTATTAAATCTTCTACATTCAAAGTATTTAAAATTCTTTCAATTTCAATATGCTTATCTAAAAATTCTTTATCCTTCAATGATTTTTTGCAAAATTCTTGCTGCATATAATCGTACTCATTAGGAATCACAATGTCATTTGATTTTTTAACATAGTTCCCATTAATATATCCATATACCACTCGGTACAAAAAATATGAACGACTGCTTAATCCATTTTTACGAATAAAATTATCTAATATTTTTAAATCTTTGTTAGATACATTCATTGTAACTGCTTTCCTTTTTCTATCATCATCAATAGGTTTTCTTCCTGCCATTATAAACTCCTTTTATTCAATATTGATGGTACAAAAAACAAACAGCAATTTCTGTCTGTTTTTTGTACTATAAATTTTCTTAAATTCCAAAATCAGCAAATGTTAACTGTGTTGCATTGTCAAGATTAATATTGTTTTCAGAAGCCAGATCCTTGAATTGACTATGACTATTATTATTAAACTCATAATCGTCAATAGGTTCGTGAAGATATCCCAGCTGTTTTAATTCAACAAATAACTGATTAAACAAAACAAAAAATCTCTTCCTTTCTTCACCCGTTGGATAAGCTGCAATCAGCCCTTCTTCTGATTCATAATTCACTAGATCTGCATGTCCACACAAATAATCATTTCTTTTTCCTGATTCTCTGAGTTTATCTTTTACATAACACGCAAATGCACGAGCAAATAATTCAACTTTGCTTTTCCAGTATCCATTTTCTGTCTTTGTTGCTCCCTGATCAATTTTTTCAGCATTCATATAAAACTCAGTGAAAGTATTATCTTCATTTCTGATCAACCTATGAATCAGCGTTTTAAATGATTCTGGAATCGCATCGATTCTAAGCATATTGGTTGCGTAGTGACCAACAATATGCGAGTCTACAATTTTCCCCAAAAAATCATCGAAAGCGTGACCCCATTCGTGTGCTAATGATCCTGCTCCACGCAGTTTTGTAAGATTGATAACTTCTCTCCCTGGTTCATAATGAGCCAAAGCATTTCCATGACCTCTCGCACCAAAAGCGATTCCTAATGCTCCTGTTTCCAAACCTACCAGTCCGATATCTTCCCGAGATATTTCTAAAGCATCAGCTAAATCACAAAATGCTTCATATGCCATATTTAAGTTAGCTTGACGGTCTTTGTCATTTGTATAATTTCCAAACTCACCGCCGCGAATCTTAAATGCATTCAAGAAATCGTCTCCCACAATATTATGACCATGACGATAATCTTTTCCTTTTCGTTCTATATTTTCCAGCTGTTTTGGAACTAATTTTTTCTTACCTTTGCGTTTTGTTTTTCTTTTTTCTCCTGCAATTAATAAATCAATCAATGTATCCTTGAATAAAATAACTTCTGGTTTACTTCCATAAAAAAGAACATCACGACTTTCTTTACATAATAATAAATACTGCCCTTTTTTGATCTCTTCCAGATTAATCTCTTCACTTCTTGAATAGAAAGGATATGTCTTTCCTGATATTTTCCATGCAATGCAAGGTTTTCCTTTTTGAATTCCGAAACGCTCATGTTCAACCTTTACAGTTTCCTCGTCAAATTCTACAATATCGTATTTCTTTGATAAGAATTCCGTTTTTGATAAGCCAAATCCCGTTTTTTCCATTTTCATCTTTAGCCTATCGAGAGCGTCTTTCTCATGAAGCTTTAGAAATTTGTTCCCATTAGCAATACCATAGTATGGTACAGCATAGCTATAACGACATGGTCCTGTTTTATAAAGCACTCCTTCTTCGCAAAGAATCTTTTTCCATGCAAGATTGATATCATCTTCGGTTTTAACCTTCATAACAATATCTCGAATCTTTTCGATTGCCTGGATGTATTCTTTTATGCTAATGTATGTACGTTTCATGTCAGGATAGATACAAGCTCGCATTTCTTTCAGCCAGAAAACGATTAATCTCGGATATCCTTTTTCTAACATTTCTTCTGCATTGATCTTTTTCCAGATATTGTCTCGTTTTACATATTTGCGTTTTTCTGCTTCTGTCATTTCAATTGTATCTTCAAAGATCATATTTCTTTCTTTCCAAAGATCCTTTTTTGCTCCGCCAATTTTCTCTCCAAAATCATTTATTTTTTGCATAGTATTGACCCCTTTCTCAGATTTTAGATATGATAAAAATTTTCTTCATTGGAAGCTTCAATGCATAATCTCATGTCATCGTAGCCATTATGATTCCCTTCTGTGTGTGCAACACAGTAATCTTCATGCACTTCTACGATCCTGCACTTTACGTTTTGTTCTCCCTGACTATCAAAATCTTCAAATTTCCACACAATCTCTTCATCAACTGTGAATTTTTTCTTTAAATTACTCATAATCTTTTTCTTCCTTTCTAACAAAAAAAGAGGACCGCAGTCCTCTTTCTAAATTAATTCCAATGTGCATCAGTAATAAACATCTGATGATCGTTTGTTTTTAGATATGAGATGGAAAAATCTGAATAATGTTTTTTAAAAACACCCTTTCCGAAAGTTCCATCAAGCACAAAATCTACATCAGCATCTCCGAATAAAATTTCATCGTTAATCTCTGATTCCTGGAGCACAAAATTTGGCAGACTTTTTTTTGTAGCCTGTAATTTTTCAAAAATCCATTTTTCAACCATAGCAATCGTTGAAAATCTCATCCCGATAATTTTGCTGAACATATCCTCCACATCATTTTCATTGAAAGTAATCTTTAAATGATGCATTTCAATCAATGTTTTACACATTACTGATTCAAGATATGATTTCCAGTCTGGAAATTCAAATTGAACATCGTGAGAGCAATGTATATTGCAATCTCTTTCAAAACCGTCTCCATTTTCATTTTTTTTGATCTTATAAATGCAACTACGATCTACTCCTTTTTCGATGTGAAGATCATATTCTACACCAATGTCTTCAAACAAAATGCGTGCTGCATTAGGAAGAACTATATTATTTGATGGTCTTGATTCTGGAATATTACATTCAAATTTATATCTTGAATCCAACACAAAATCATATAAATCTGAATCAGGCCCACGATTTGCAAAAATGATTTGCCAGCTAATATCTTGACGTGCATAAGTTTCTTGCTCGTAATTGAATAAATCATACATGATCTTAACTTTTTTTGATTCTGAGAGCTGATCATAATTCTGATCAAGCAATTCCTCATATATCTCATCACAATCCCAACAAGTTTCGACATTTTTAATATCATGCTTGCTTGAATTCAGACTGTTTAATTTCTTTTTGAATCGAAAAGCAATATTTGAAACAGCTTCTCTTTTTTCTTTAAATGTAGACACATACGTCTTTTTATTTTCGCTATTTTTTGCAATTACATAATACATAATTTTTTCCTCTTTTCTTTCTTACTTCAAATCGTGTAATAAAATCAATACTCTACACATTTCAATCTCAAGATTTGCTTTCCATTCAGGATCCGTTGGATCAATTTCATAATGGTAAAATTCATCATGATCTGTTTCAAAATCGTCACCTGCTTTATTCATATCCATCCGGTAAATTGCACTGTAGTTTTCTCCATTTTCGATGCAGAATTCAAATTCTACACCAATATCTTCAAACCATATATACGCAGCTCCTGGAAGAGTTACTTCTCCAGAAAACATTTCTTCTGAAATATTACATTCAAATTCATAATCTGGATTCATCATTAAGTTAACTATTTCTTTTTCTTTTAAAGGATAGTTCTTAATAATCTCCCAATGAATTACTTCTGTTCTTTTAGTCTTTTCGCTATGTTTTTCTTCATTATATTCTGGAGTTAATTCATAGCAAATTGTTATTTCCATAGAACAAAAAATCCCAAATTCAAAGTTTTTGATTGATTCTTCTAATGTCTCATCATACTTATTTTTATCCCAAGTTGATGTGATTTTCTGGTATTTCTTATTGTTAGTTTTCAAACGCTTTATCGTTTTCTGATATTGATCAACCACGAAATTAATCATAGGCTGCATATCCTCAAATGGAAGCACAATAGAGCCTTCTTCTTTTTCGCTGTTATAAATATGTAAATAATACATGTTTTTCCCTTCTTTCTTTTAATAATAAAAAAGTAGAAGCAATTTCTTGCTTCTACTCATTGCACGGATGAAACTCTATCAAATGACTTTCCGGATCGATCAGACAGATTGGAATTTTGCCTTTTGCATAACGTAAGCAGCTTGCAGTTCCACTATTTCTGTCTTTTGTAAAATCCTTATTCAAAGGATATAATCCAACGATCATCTGACTATTATCAACCATTTCTTTATTCCTTTCTAAAAGTGCTTTAATTTTTCCATCGTTTGTTGATACATCCAATGTTCGAATCTTGGAAACATCTACAATCTTATCTGACATAGATTTCATCTTTCGATATTCTTTTTTGCCAAACAGACCTGTTTCATTCCAGATTTCTTCCTGACCAACAAATGGAATATACACTTCATTTTTTAAGGAATACTCCTTCTTTAATGAATTTGCTGCCCAAAAAGCAAGCTGATCGATTCCCTGTGCTCCACCTGTAATAACTGTTAAGATTTCATCCGATTCTATTCTACAAAAACCTCGAAGGAAATCATGAATACAATCTACAAGTTTCTGATATTTTTCCTTGTTTTTGTATCCATACAGTTTATTGGGTCTTGGTCCGGTAAAGCAAATGGTTCTCATTGTACTGAAATCAGTCATTTTCTTCCTCACTTTCTGCCTTAACAGCCTTCTTAATCTCTGAAAAGCCGTCAAAGAAAGCATTATCAAATATATCTAATACAATTTCTGCTTTAGGTTTTAAACAATAATGCCCAAAATTCAAATTTTGAATTTTTTCATTCCAGCTTGTCCAGACAGCATATTCCCCTGTTTTTTTCTGTACCGCTGAAATCATATATAAATGAGCATCTTGTGGAAGATTGCTTTGTCTTGCAACACTGATTAACTCATAGTTCGGCAGCATTTTTTTGAAATATGCATTGATATTTTTTCGTACTTTGTAGCTAACCTCTAAGGTTCTCCATGTACTCATTACCAGATCTTCCGTATACATTAATATGCGGTTTTCATCACTGTTAATGTCATGGAATTCTCCATTTTTGTCATAAAACTTAATGATTATGGAACCCTTATATTGTCCTCCTACATCTTCAATGGAAGCAAGCTGTGAAGTGATCGTATCAATCTGCATAACTTCTCCATCTACTGTTAAAATGTCGCTTGGTTTTAATTCTAAATTCTTCATGGTATAAATCCATCCTTTCTAAAAATTAAAAAAGGGCATAAAAAAAGCAGACAAATTGTCTGTCTAATCTTATACCCTTATGGTTAAATGTTCTGTGTTGTTGTATATTCTTAAAAAAAGTCCTATTTATCCTATTGTGGACGAGGAATCTAATAAAAATACATTAATATTATACCATATATATTTGAAAAAAAAAAGAAGCAGACACATAAAAATACATATCTGCTTCTTAATCTGAGTAACAATTTTGTCATTGATTATAATGGAACTTCTTCATCACCAGCTACAATTTCATCTGTACCTGTTTCCGGCACTGTTTCTGTAATATCAGCTACTGCTTTTTTAGGCATAACATGCTGACTTTTCCCAGATGCTAAAAGAAATCCGCCTGCAAGCATCATAACTGCAAGTGCCATAAATGACATTCTTTTTAATTCTTTTGTCATAATTACTTTCCTCCTTCCTGAAAAAATTATAATTAATTTCTGACCATGCAGAAATCATTATCGTTTTGATGGGTTTGTCTTGAACATTTTAACAACGCTGTCATACATAGCTTTTCCATACTTGTCTGTATTAGTTTTCATAGATGCAGCTTCGGATTTGTTGGAGATAAATCCAAACTCTGTCAAAGTAGATGCAGTTTTTGTATGACGTAATACAGCTAATCCAGTACGATCTACCAGTCCTCTGTTCGTAAATCCTGTTGCTGCCTTTGTAAAGTTATGTACATTAGCTGCCCACTTATAGGATGTAACTCCATTGGATGCTTTATATCCTTGAGAATTGTATAACGTCTCTGAACCTTTTGCTGTTGCTCCTGCAGAGTTGATGTGGCAACTAAGGAAGTAATCAGCTCCAACGTTGTTTGCCAGATCACTTCGATCTGTCAAAGATGGATAAGTATCAGTGGTTCTTGTGTAATACACTGCATAATTCTTATCCTTATCAAATTGTTTCTTTGCTGCTAAAACAATGCTTAATGTAAGGTCCTTTTCTCTTAATCTATTTCCTGTTGCTCCAGAATCAGAACCACCATGTCCGGCATCTAAAACTAAGATATTTTTATACATTGTTTTTGGTGTTCCCCATTTGATGTAAGCATATCCATTGTCAAAAGAAACAGCATATCCACGATAAGAACTAGAGGCTTTTACATAGACATATGTTCTTTTTTTCGTAGAATTATATTTGACTGTAAATCCTGACATACTGCTTTTTGCGTAGCGGTTTGAAGCATTATTAAAATGGCTTACATAATTGCCTGCACAAGACATGAATAATTGACGGCTAGTATACTTATCTTCAAGATAATAGCTTGTCACTCCGCTAGGTAACTTGATTCTTAAATCATAATTACTCTTAGAAGCTTTTACACGAGCGTTTGGTAATGTTCCCGTAACTGTATATTTAGTCGTTGTTGGCTTTGTCGCGGTAGTTGTAGTCGTTGGTTTGGCTGTTGTAGTCGTTGTTTCAGGTTCTTTCACAAAAGCTGGTCTGTCATAGGTAAATGTATTAGAACATCCATCATATACAGATTTCATATTTTTCATATGTTCTGCAATTTCTTCTGCATAAGAAGGATTTGTTGAATACTGATGCCAGATATTATCCTTTTTCGGATTATATCTCATTTTGAATAGTGTATTCTGCTGATAAACGGTATTATGAATATAATTATCAGCAACATACTGTGCAGCTCCATTTAATGCTTTGTCTACACTTGTCCATCCCATATAATACGCATAGGAAGAACCACAAAGCTGCGGATCACTGTCATATGCCTTGATTCCATACAGATTATATACTGTTGTTTCCGGAATTGTTTTTGTAATATATTTTCCATTAACTTTCTGGAATCCTGTTACATTTCCATTGGCATCTTTTTTTACACTATCGCCTGTAATGACCTTCGTAATAGCTTTCTTACTTAATGCACTTGTTCCGTATGCAGATTCATTAATCGTCTGGGATACTAAGTACACTGGATCAATCTTTTCTTTTTTAGCAGCTGCAATGATTGCACTTGCTTTTCCTTTTAACACGCTGTTATTTTTATTTTGTAATAACTCATCCAGTTTTTTCGCAAATGCAGATTCATTTACATTATGATAAACATCAATTCTCATATACTGTTCATCATTTACTGTTGATGTAATTTTTTTCTGATATGCATTTTCATCAAACGTTTGATTGTTATACTTAGGAACAGCTTTGCTCTGTTCTTTCGCATACGCAGATGCTGTCATATCATAGGATGTTGTTACTTTTTTGTTTACAACTTCCGGCTTAGTTTCTGTTGGTTTTGCCGTTGTTGTTGTGGGTTTCACTGCCGTTGTTGTAGGCTTCGTTGTAGCTGTAGTTGCATTATTAGAACCACCTGACTGACTGGCCGCTCTCATGCAGCCTGCACGTTTCGTAGCATTCCATTTATAGCTAATGCCTAAATTTTTGGCTGTCCATGATCCCGGCACCATAATGTAATTAGTTTTGTTGCCGTAGTTATATACTTTTCGTGGAGCTGTAGACATTGTTGTTTTTTTGCCATTGATATAAGCAGTCTTACTATCGACTGTCATTTTAATGGTTGTATTATATCTGCTTAATGTAAAAGTATCTCCACTTTTTTTATATAATACTTTGGGACCCTCCGCCTGTCCAAAAATCCAGTAAGCAGAATACATTGCATTGGAATCCTCATCAATGTATCCAGGCATTTTTGTACCTAGAATCTTATCATTCCATCTTGCATCCACTGCACTCTTTTTATAAGTCTTATTGTTATGCAGATACTTGATTTGTACTGTATCTCCAGCTTTGAAGGAATTTGCAGCATAAACCATGTTGACCCCTCCTCCAAATCCTGTTCCTAAGACAGTTACCAGACTCATTGCCATTGCCATGAATCGTTTACATGTTCCTTTTTTCATAACCTATACTTCCTCCTTATTTAAAATACCGCAATAATTTGCTTATTGGCTTGTCCTGCTTTGGCTTTGTACCGAATTGTTACTTTTGTTCCAGGATTTAAATCTTCTAACTTCTTAATTAAATCCTCTTTTTCAACGATCATCACTTCATAACTTCCATCAGACATTTTCATTTCCACACTATTTGTGTCAGAAAATCCGTTATAAGTAACCGTCGCCTTAACTGCAGCTTTTTGTTCGTCTTTTTTAGTAGCAATTGGTGTTTCTGTTGTTGCTTTGGTTGTTTTTTTCGCTGTGCTTGTTGTTGTGCTTGTCGTCACTTTGGTTGTAGCTTCTGTCGTAGCTGACGATGTTATTGTCTGCTGATCTTTATTTTTTGAAATATTTTCCTTTTCCGTGGTTGATGCAACTTCTGTAGTTTTAGTAGTTGCTTTTTGTTTTTTCTTTGCAGATCCACATCCACTTAGCACCGCAAGACTTAATACCGCAATAAAAAGACCAATAACTCGTATTCTTTTTTTACTCATATCATTGTCACCTCCTCTCTGATCGACTGATTATTAACAGGTATATATATAAATAAAAGCATAAAAAAAACAGACCATTCGTCTGCTTAATCTATGCTTCTATATCAAAAATATTGAATTGTAATACATAATTTCTCTAAAGCTTTATTCCTTAAAAAAGTCCAAACTATCCCTGTTGTTTTGGAATCTAATAAATTAATTACATTATAACACATTTTAAGCTTTCAGAAAACAAAAAAAGAGCTGCACAAAAATGTGCAACTCCCTTTCCATTATTTAAATAATTTTGGCCTTTTATAAGGCGTTTTCCATTCTTACATAATCGTATCGGACATTACATCCAAAAATTTCTTATAATTTTTATTCCTTGAGCAATCTGGGATCGCAAAGATGATTTTTTCAAAAGTCCAAAATTCTTCAATCAAAAGTCTTTTGAAAATCTGTGCAACTTCTGTTGCATCCTGACCAAAAACTCCCGCTCCATAAGCACCCAAAATAAGCGTGTCTACTTTTTCTTTTTCTGCAATATGTAAGACAAAACGAATTCTTGACTCTAATGCATTATAGTTTTCTTCATCTGATACATGACAATATTTCTGTGCTGCCGATTTGTTTGGTGCAGCACATGTAATTACATCACAAAGTGTCCCTACACTATCATTTGTAAATACAACATCAGGAGAATACAATGCTCGATTTTCATATAATGCACGATTCTTGTGCTTATCATTCCAAGCGTAATAGTCTTTGAATTCAGATAATACATTGTATAAAAACGATGCATGGCATAAACTTTCTTCCTGAGCACTGCTACCTTGTAAAAACATTCCGCCGGCATTTTTATAGCTGGCAAAGTTAAGAATTGTCGTCCTTTTTTCTTTCCTTTTGTAACGAAATATTGCAGACACCGTATCCAGATCAACAACGGAAACTTCTCTTGTCAATACTGGATTTAATTCATCAAATGTATTTGTATCATCATATAATTTTGTATTTCGAACACATTGTTCAATATGATCTGAAAAAACATAAGCCATATTTTTTGTATGGAGATAAGCTCTTTCTTTTCTTTCGTCTCTATTTTCCCAATAATGGGCATTACGATTATGATTCATTAGTATTCTTCCTTTCTTATATAATATAAATTTCTCTGATTTCAACTTCAATACTTTGTTATACATCTCAATGGCTAATCATTACCTAAATCATCAAAATGAATTCCAAATTCATTGTAAAATTTTTCTTCATCATAACAATCAGTGAGATCTTGGATGTTTGGATGCTGCCAATCAACAAAATCAAATAAGGCTTTGGCAATGTTTTTGTATCCATTGCATTCCTTCAAGAAATCATTTCCTGTATAGCAATTTTTCAAAATATCATTCAAATTTTCCCCTGTCGCTACGACTCCAAGGTTCAATTTATTAAGATAAATATCAGGAATATAAATAATATTATCGGATACTTCAAATTCTCCTTTATAAATCAAACATTCCTGACCATCAGTAAAATCAAAAATTTCTTCAAGACATTCTCCCTGTTTTAATCTTGCTGCCAACTCTCTTTTATTAATCATATTTTTTTCTTTCGCTTCATCAGATACGATATTATCTTCTTTTTTGTCTGTCATATTTAAGACTTGTCTTCCAAATTTTAAAGCCTTTTCAATAAGCTCAAATTCCCTTTCTGCACACAAAGCATTATAATTTCCATAAATGGAATCTCTACAAAAGATGATTGTATGGGGAAATATATAATTATTTGCCACATTAAAAAAACGACGATCCATAACATCAGTATTCAAGTAATCACGAAATGTTTTCAGAATTTCTTTTTCAGCTTCCTCATCTTTTGCCTGTAAGATATACAAATCATCATTACTTGATATATCTGTATGTAAGACGCGAGTAAGAAGATAATCATTGCTAATAATTTGATCATTATTTTTATGATTTTTAATCATTAGATCACTGGTATAAATTCCATATTTTTCAAAGCATAACTTTGCCTCGGCCATTGAATCTAAATGTGCTTGATGCATATTTGCATCATAATCATCTGCAAATTCTTTTCCATCTGTTGTAACGTATTTTGTCATTGGAATTGTTACTACATCTTCCATTTTTTTAATTTTTTTGTTCATAATTTTCTCCTTAATTAATATTTTCAATTTTTGTATGATTTTATAGAACAGCGTCCGTAATAAGCTATTTTTTAAGATACTCTGCGGGAATTCTCGGCCATTCAATGTAATCTTTCATATTCAGATTGCAATTCTTCTATTTTCTTCTTCAATTTCTGCTTTTGATTCTCTTTTAAATCTTTAGAATTCTCTATACTTTTTGGAAATTTACTTTTCCATCTAGCATAATCTTCTAAAATTCTTTCCCTCTCTTCTTGCGTATCTACCAATTTACTTTCAGTTTTTTTACATATATAAGCATCATGCCATTTAGATAAATAATCATACATACGATTTTCAGAATTCGCCACAACTGCATATTTAACATTTCCATCATCATCTACAATTTTTTTAATAGTCATTCCATATTTTTCTTCCATTTCAAAGAAAAAAAACATGGTACTTAAATCATCACATGGTGTTGGATCATATAATGCAGCAGCATTAACATCCAAAGCATTTGCTATCCGAAATATCATGGAGACTTTTGGATTTCTTGCTCCATTTTCATATTTTTGAATTCGATCTGCTGTCAATCCCAGCTTTTCACCTAACTCAGATTGAGACAGACCATTTAGAATCCTAATATTTCTTATTCTTTTTCCGATTTCCGTTTTGCTCATTATAAGTAAACAAAAGAGACTTATCATCTAAGCCTCTTTTGCCCCACTGTAGAGTGAGCCTCCTTTCTTATCAAAAATTTTCACATAATAAATATGCGATTGGATTTGTTTCTTTTAATTTTTCCCATGGAATCTTACATGCACGACATTTCGCATTACGAATCTTTTCCATAATTTCCGGAACAGAATCGTAAATAGATGCAATTTTAGGACAAAGTGCCGACTCACCAATCTTAATACTTCCATCTGGTGCAATAACTGGTGTACAAACCTTGCCATTAGATAAAAGTATATTGACCAAATCCTTCAATGTTGCTTCTGGTTTCTGCTTTGTAATCAAAATGCAATTGATACATTTAGGTGCAATCGTATTCCAATATTCATCGGAATAATTCTTCAAAGCACGTCCTTGTGGATACAAACAGTGAGATTTATTGTTTTGATCCGAAGGCACCGTATCAATAATAACTCCTAACTTAGATAACCAATATTTTTCATTATCTGTTAATGGATCGGGATAAAATCTCGGATCATCTGTCACCTGGATCATAACATATCGTTTTCCACAGTGTTTCAAGAACTCTGAAACTGCATGATAAATTTTTTTGTTACGAACAAGTTCACGACCATTTGTTGCAAATGTGATTGGATACTTAATCGGTAATGTCTTCCAATATGATTCGATAAGTGACAGCATCTTCAAAATATCTGGATGTTCAAACATTTCTCCACCTGAAAAACTCCACGTTGGAATCTGATTTTTGATCATAAATTTTAATACATCTTCAAATACTTCCAGTGTCATATGTTCTCCATCCGGTTTGCAGTCTGATAAACAATGCGTACATCCCATTTTACAAGCATATGTAACTTCTACTAACATGATTTCTTTCTCCTTAATAATATCTTCAATTTAGCTTAGAGGCTTTAATCAATCACTAATCTTTTAAATTAATGGATCTTCTCCCTCTAACCACTGATGAAATTTTCCATTTTCTTCTTTGTATTTCTTCTGTTTCTCTTGATACCATCGTTTAGACAACTCGAAAATCAAATCTAAATAGCAGCGTTTGCTAGAAACATATTTTGAAGCAATCTTGCTTAATTCAGGAATCACATAAAAATCAGCTTTTTTAAGGCAATCATAAAAAATCAATAATTCCTCATCTGTATAATCTTCAAAAAGATTTTTTTCCGGAGAAATCTTCTGTTGTTTTTCTTCTGCTGCCAGAAAAATATTCAAAGCATTTGTAATATCCTCTTGCATCTCTATATCGTCAAGAAAAAGAGCTTGTGATCTCGCTTTATTAAGCATTCCAAGTCCCTCTTTGATCAAAGTCTTAATTACTTCACGTTCCTTTTCCATCCCATCTTTAGGATTTTCAATTTCAGGACCATAAACATTTTTGAAAAGTTCTGTATATCTTTGTATCTGATATTTCCAACTAGAACAATCAAATACAATGTAAAAATACTCTCCATAATCTTCTATCGAATCGTCTGTTCGAATTAATTGGTTGTTTTGTGCAATTTCCAAAACTTTTTTCAAAATATTTGTTCTGATTCTAAAATATTTCTTTGGACCTAATTCCATTGGAATCTCATATTTTACTAATATAATAACCTGATAAATATTGTCATATAGTCCGTTTAGATCAAATTCTACTTTTGTTATTCTACTAAGCTGTAAAAAATCTTTCTCTAACTTTTGACATTTATCAAGTATGTTGAATCTTTCTGCAATTTTTATTTCCTTTTCTTCCATGTGTTTTTCTCCTTTAGTAAAAAAGCGGTATGAGATTTATACTCACACCGCTTTTAGTTATTTCTTAATATTCTTTCAAAATTCTAATTTTCTCCTGATTTTATAAGAAAATCAGTATGACAATCTGATTGAGCAATCACTGTACAACCATGATTTGATAATATTTTGTTGATACGTTCATTTTCTGCATTTTCAACTTTTTCTTCTAATTCTTCATAATCAATTTCATCTTTATGACCTGGAATCTCAATATCCAGATCTTCTAAGATTTCATTCATTGCATCATAAATAGAAATATCCGGATTATCAAGCTGTCCTCCATCAATTTCTGAATAATCAGAAGTATAAAGTGTATAATCGTAACCATCTTCTGATTTCTGAATCATAAAATAGTTATCTCCAATTTTGCAGGCCAATGAATTTTTGCATGATATAGACTTATTCTTTACATTTTTAATAGATTCCCATTGTCCTGACGATAAATTAAAATAAAACCGTTGTGAATCAATTTCATAATCATCATTTCTATCATAAAAATGAATGACCATAGCACAGGCAGCATATAGATCTCCATTTTTCTCTCTTGGAAGATTATCAATAGAAAAATTAACGCTCCATATACGATCGTCTAATTTTAGAGTTGATAACTTTTCTGCAGCCCGTTTCATCAAATAAGAAATATCTTCATTTTCAATCTTTTCAGTCATATGTATGAAATATAGCATATCATCTTCAAAAGTATAATCATAATAATATCCATCACGCATATAAACCGTATAAATCTTCAAGTTTGATAAGTTATATTTTATAGCCTGTTCTCTTGCAAGATTTAAAACGTCTCTAGCCATTACGGCTCCTTCTGTAATGAATAATTTAGCTCCTTCGTTTGTTATTTCAATCTTCCAATTTTTTATATTATTTTTATTTTGCATTTTAACCTCTTCCTTTCTTAAAAAAAATCCAGTATATCCGACAATCTGTCTGAATATACTGGATCAATAATGATTCTACGTTCTTTCTTAATTAAATGGGAGTTCATCCTCCAGTCCATCAGGGATGTTCATAAAACCATCGCTTGCTGCCGTACTTGGCTGAGGTGTGCTTGGCTGTGAAGCTCCCCTATTATTGTTCTGGGATGCAGCTGCTTTGCTCTCTGCAAATTCCTGTTCTTCGATCACAACTTCTGTTGTGTAAACTTTCACACCCTCACGGTTTGTATAACTTCCTGTCTGGATTCTTCCGGAAACAGCAATCTTTGTACCCTGTTTGAAATACTTCTCTGCAAATTCTGCTGATCTTCCAAACGCTAAACAGTTAATAAAATCTGCACTCTGCTCACCATCTCTTTTGAATCGTCTGTCTACCGCTAATGTGTATCGTGCGATTGCCATAGGATTTTCTCCCTGTGAGTATCTTACATCTGGATCTCTTGTTAATCTTCCCATTAAAATTGCTTTATTCATTGTTTCTTTCTCCTTTTCTTTATAACTAATTTTTTGACTTCTTTTTAGCTAATTTTTACTTAGCTCCTGATAAAACGGTACGCTCATAAGTTCCGCACGTAATACATCATACATTTTATGTAAACGTGGGTTTACTAGACTCATCCATTTTTTTCGATCATCTTTTGCCATTGCTTCTCTCACCATAGTTGCACTGATTGGTAAATCCTGTCTGTTAACGATTAATTCAGCTGTGTTTGCAAGATCTTTTTTGTCAAACCAACCGCTTCGGCTTTCATCGTTGCCATAAATCATCAGCTCGGGATTCTTGTAGATGTATCTGTCTACATTGTTTAACAGATAACGTCCCCATTCAGGACAAATATCATTTTCGTCCGTCATGTCCGAAAGTGCATAGATCATAATCTCTGGCCGATCTCCATAAATCTCTCTTAGGATTTTGGTCCGTGTATTGATATTGAACGGATTACGTTCAGTTCCAGATTCCTGTGCAGAGCCTATTAGAATCAGTAATCGATCACACAGTAACAGACCAGTATCAACTAATTTTTCATGACCTTTATGGAAGGTCTGGAATCGTCCACACACTAATCCTACGTCATAAGGTTTCATTCATAAATAAGCGAAATTTTTATTCCTACATTAATTGTTGAAAATAATTCCGCCCTCGCCATTTGGCGAGCCTCCTTTCTAATATTTATAATATTTGTTAACTACTCCACCCATTTTAACTGCTCTAAAAGATCTGTCGCTGCTAAAATAGACTTCGTATAATAACTGTATCCATCTACTTTACGATAAAGTTCATTTAATTTTCCAAAGCTTTCTGCATAATAAGCCATAGGATCATTATCATCTGCATTTTCTTTTACAATATTGTAAATTGGTCTGCAAACTTCATCATAGAAATCTCTATTTATATCCTTAACCTCTTTACAATAAAACATCATCATCTGTGTCATATTGCGTTTTAAGAATTCTTTATTATACATCGCATTCTTATCAATTTCAGCATACATGATTGTCTGTAAGCGATTCCAGTAATTGATATCATGCTGCTCTGAATCCTTAATGTTTTCCATCGCAAAATATAACAATCTAAAATTTGTTTGAATGATGATTGTATTAGATTCTGCTACCTGTGCCATAGTTATATTACTCCTTTCTTTATACAAATTTTATCTTTTGAACATGTGAAAATCGAAAGATTAAGAAATTCACACAATCCTGTGATTCTAAAGTTTCTGTCAAACAATAAAAACCTCTACGCAAATAAAGATCCGGATTATTTCTAAATCTTTCAGCTCCAGTTTTTTGTAGGAATCCTGTTAAGATATCTCCATCAAATAACTCGATTTGAACTTTTTCCCCTAAATATTTCTGTTCGAATTCTGCTTTTCTCATAGCTTCCTCCATTAAATTTAATCAATGATAATTGTAAAGCCATGTTTCTTTGTAGCTTCTTTATTAATTACAATTCGTTTTACTTCTTCTCCTCCATGAAAACATTCCACTGATAACAGCTTGTCGATTTCTCCAGTAGCTGAATTATGAATGCCGATAGATTGTCCTTTGAAGACGCCAGAATCGTAATTCCATGCTTCGATCATGTCTTTATGATTTATTTTCTTCTTCAATTTACTTTTCCTTCTTTCTATCCTTGATTCTTTTGATTGTTTGTCTCAAAAATATCTTTCCGATTTTATACTGGAATTCTTTTTCGCTCATATTCTGTTTCATTGTATTACATGATTTACATGTACACTGCAGATTAGACAGTTCATTTTTTCCGCCTTTTGAGACTGGAAAAATATGATCAACTGTAAAATCTTCATATGGAACAAAATCACCGCAAATAGCACAATGTCCTTCTGCTAAGTTGTACACTTGTGTCCGCAATGTTTTAGAAACAGATTTTCTTTTACATTCCTGTTCTGCCGTTTTTACTGGTTCTATATTTTGTACAGTAATCGGTTCCAATTTGTAAGTTTTCAGTTTTTTCTTGTATTTATGCTTGATATTATCTGCTTCACTTTGTGATTGAAAAATCGTTGCCAATGAACGTTCTCTGACTTTTTTCAGACTGCCACCAGCAGTGATTTGCACATAATAAACATTTCCGCATCCTTTGTTGTGTAAAATATACTGCATAAATACGACTCCTTTCCAAAATTAGAGTGGTTTGTATAAGCGGGTGTTGTTTAACCCGAAAATACGGTCCGTGAATGTTCCGTTGCTCTGATCTTCTAATGCATGTTCACATTGATACATTTCCGCATCGATCATATCAATTCGATTTAACATGATAGCCTCCGGCAGCTGTGGAACTGTAATTGCTCCGTACTCCTGCTTGCCGTGATGAGATGCTAATAAGTGTTTTAAAAGTAAAATCTTATCTTTATTCTCATCATTTTGAAGATCTAATTTATTGCAAGCTTCATCGATCATTTCACATCCAATCAGTAAATGTCCAAGCAAACTTCCTTCCGGAGTATAATCGGCATTTCCTGTAGGATCTGTATATAATTCTTTTAACTTTCCAACATCATGTAAGATAATGCCGGTTAACAATAAACTGTGATTTAAGGCTTGCCCATACACCTTTCCAAGTGCAATTCCACTCTGAACCATACGGAATGTATGATACAAAAATCCAGATCGAATGTTATGATGTACTGCTTTGGCAGCAGACCAGATAAAGATCTGTTCTTTGTACTTTTCATAAATATTATGAATGATAGCAAGATAAGCATCATCAAGTACTGTTTGATCTGCAATCTGTAAGATATACTCATACATTTTTTGCGGACTGTAAGGTGCTGCATTGATGAAATCTTCCATTCTGTACTCAGATTCCAAAGCTTCTCTGTACATATCCAGTGTAAAATCTTTCTGTCCATTGTATTCTCCAACAGAAAATTCACCGATGATCACTGTATTCTTATCAAATGGAAATTCTTCAACTGACATATTCCATAACTTGGCATCTACCTCTTTCTTCTGATCATCTCTTAATTTTAAGATCAAATAGGGTTTTGAAGTTCTGGTCTGTTTCTGTGTAACAGATACAATCATCACTGAACCTGAAATCTTTCCTTGAATTGTTGCTTCTTTAAACATAAAAATCTCCTTTCGTAAATAAAAAAAACAGACTTTTTGTCTGTTTCAATGATTTTTTTCAATTTAATATATTTTTTAATCTCCTTTCCTCAAAATAAAAAGGGTATAAAAATAAACAGATACCATATATCTGCTTAATTTATACCCATGATTGATAATTTTCTATTAACTTGATTCTTAAAAATGTTCAGAATTTTCCTATATTCTAAAGTCTGATAAAAATACAATTCTATTATATCATGTTGTGAGCAGTATCTCAATCCTAACATAGTGAAATTTTTTCTAATGCAAGAAACACCCATCGCTTAATCTCTGGATTTTCTGCAACGATATCCAATGCTCGATCATGATCCATTGCTCTACGATACACCCTGTCACTTATCAATGCATCATAAATATCAGCTGCCATTAAGATTTGAAAATATTCTTTTGCAAAATCGCTGATCTGTTCATCTGTCAGCGTACGATATTTGTGTGTACCATGATGCAATAATATTAATTCACAAATATCTTTTTCAAGCCCATATTCCATGCAAGCTTCATATCCATAGTATGCGTGCATATCAATGACTTTGCGTTCCAATCCTGTTAATGGTCTTGGTGCATTCAGAATCTTTTCTGGAATGTAATATTTCCCAATATCATGATATCTTGCTGCAACCGTTAACATCTTTGTGTCGTATTCAGACAGCCTTAATTCTTCTGCCATTGCTTTTGTGTATTGTTCTACTCTATTGCAATGGATTTTGGTTTCCTTTGAAAAATATTCCTGTATTTTATATCTTGTCTTAATCATTTGTGTTCTTCCTCCCAATCTTTACCATACTTCTTTTTCAACTGTGGGTTATCAAAAATATTTCCTACAACTATACAATCTTCCGGATCTTCTGCTTCTCCAAAAAAGTGATCATATACCCAGCCTTTTCTTTCAAGTGCCCAAGATGCATATTTTTTGTTCCAATGAACAATGGTATAGATATAATAGGATTTTATGATGTCGTTTTCAAAAATCAGTTTTCCGTTTTTATCACTCACTCCTGTGCATTGACAGATGGTAGACTCATCTATTTGATGCGTTAGATTATCGCTTTCAAAGGGATGTTCAAAAATATAATGTTTTCCCATGAATACATAGTAAGATCCTTGCACCCATTCTCCATTGTCAATCCGTTTCGCTTTAAACAAAAATCTATTGTTAATTTCCATAAAGATATTCTCCTTTTGCAACTCCTCTGATATCCAGATCTGATGTTTCAATATTGGTTCCATACTTTTTAACGATACAGGACAAGGGAGTTTCCCTGTCCTGCATAACAATTAATAATTATCTTTCTCATATTCCAAAATCTTCTGCCAATGTTCTGCCATTGGACCTGTTGGATCGTAATGATATCCTGCTTTCATAAGTAGCAGTTGATCCAGATTGCAGTCATTTTCATAGAATCTCTTATTTCGAAATTCCATCAAAAGATTCTGTTTTAAGATATGCTTTTTCGCATCTTCTTTAGATAAACATAAAACATCATTTGCTCCGCTTGTCTTATTTTTTAAAGCAAATTCGTAAATGACTCCGTCATGTTTCAGACAGTATTCTTGATCACTGTACTGAACAATAGCAGTAATATATTTACGACCAACCTTTTTAATCTCAGCCGGAACAATGTGATATACTTGTTTCATCTGATCTGAATCGTATTTCTTGGTTACAACATAAGCCGTATTTCCAACGATAAGCTCTTTTTTATTAATCTTCATGATTTTTTCCTCCTGTTATTTTTTGCTTTGAATCTTTATAACAATCCTTTTTCTTCTAACGAATACTTTACTTCTTTACAGTGATATTTACTCTTCCATGTTCTTAAAATAAAATAGGAAAAATTGAGTTGTGCGATATATGTATTGGCATCTAAAATCATTAAATCAAAAACAGTGTAATCTCCAACAAAATCATTCAAATATTTATCATCAATATCCAACACATAAGACATTTCATCATAGTCGAAACCCGTAATATAAATTTTTCTTCCTGACTTCAAAAATGATTGAAGAGGCTTCAGCACATTTTTCTTTACTTCCATTTTCTTTTTATTTTTAGAAAGTAATTGCTTACGATCATCATTTTCTTTGTGATTCTCACTTTTTTCTAATCTTCGCGAAATTTCAATTTCCTGCAGTAATTCTTCTAAGCGATTTGCAGCTTCTCCACAAATACACGCCTGTTCACCTAACTTTGAAGATTTTTCTAAAATTCTTAATTCTTTGATTAAATCTTTTGTTTCCACTTTAATCGACCTCCCAACTCCAAATTTTTTATTTGTCATTGTATTTAATATAAAGTTTTTCCCATTTACTTAACCAGTTTTTGGCACCAACGTAACTTTGATAAGTCAACTCGTTACTATCTTGCTTTTCTTCATACATATCGCACTCATGTTGCACTTTCCACCAAACATCAGAGAAATTTTCAATTCTGTCATCATCCATAACAATATATACTTTTAGTTTTATTAGTTCTCTTATTGCCTTCTCACAATCAGCTGGTAATTCTTTTTGAAAAATTTTAACCATGGTTACTCTCCTTTTAATTTCTTATAATTCTTCTATCATTTCTGTTGCATCTTTAATCTTATTTAATGGACGTGCTTCATACTCGATATGATATGTATCAAAAGAAGCATACGCATGAAACGCCATAAAACCTTCTGTAACGGGTTCTTCATAGCTTCCAATTCCATCAATACTGTCTGTGCAATCATTGCACGTTTCTTGTGATAATTTTTTATCATCTTCAATTAACGATAAAAGATACCTCTTAATCTCTTCTTCTGTTGCAGTGAGCCGTTCAATAAAGAACTGACTGATGCCATCATTCCACACTACAACTAACCACTCATTTTTTTGTTCAATCATTGTTTCCCTCCTAATTTTAAAAAACTATCATTGATGCTTTGCTTTAGCAGCATACACATCATATGATAGTTTCCTTCTCATTCTTTTATTTCATTGGAAATATCACTTTTGGTACCTCTTATAGAGCATCCCTCTGTATCGTGTCGATGAAGAATTTCTTCAATCTGTTTCTGTTCTTCATCATTCAAACAGAATCCTGTCCAATAAGAGAAGTCATTTTCTCCGAATTGATTGATGATTCCAACAATTTTTGACTCCATTTTTCCCATGCTGATTTCAAGCTCGAAACCATCATGACAGAAACCATATTTTTCTGATAGAGCCTCTGAAACCCCATATAAGAAATCTTCGTTGTAATTCAAATCTTCGTTTGTATCATACTGAGATAAATTAATATTAAGATCTAAAGCATTAACCTTATCAGGCAATCCTGCCATAACATCATCGGATGCATCCCATTGAATATTTGTAATCCTAACATCTTCCCATGATTTTCTTTTGCTCAGATTAGGATTCGCTATTTTTCCTTTACAAAAATCTCTAAAATCCCGATGCTTAATGATTGTACCATCTTCAAATTGAATATCAATGTCATTATGTGATCGATATTTTATGATTGAAGCTTTCATACCACAATTCATCGTTAAACACTTATTTATTGGATCATTGTCTTTTAACGCACAATGTATGATTTTGCCAGTATTTTCATAATTGATATATAATCTATCAAAATGAAATTTAATCACAAGGTGTCTTGCTAGATCTATAATATCATCGGATTTTACACCCCAATCATTAATGATCAGCGTTGATTTATTTTCTTTAATTTTTAGTTCCCAATTCTTAATCATACTTTCTTTCTCCTTAAATACAAATCATATGAATAATATCATTTTCCGGTACGGGCATTTTTCGTTCACGACGATCTAAATCTCTTTGACCCCATTCATCGATGAAATCATCCTCAACCGCTGATCTCTCTGGTTTGTGATCATACTCGAAGATATAATCATCATCAATAAGATCATCATTATCGTTGACTCTTTGAACTTTTGCGTAGAATGAAGGAAATTCTTCATCTTCTGCTTTTCCAATTACATACTTTACTTTTTCCGCTTTCCATTCCGTCTTCCATTCATCAAGCTTGATGCACTTATACCCATCAATTTTAATTTGCTTTTCGTTTTTCATAATGTATTCCTTCCTTATCAATAATTTTATCGTTTGGCAATATCTTCACAAATCATGTTTGCCAGAGAAACGTCATTTTCACATAACTCTTTCAAATTTTCTCTTATATCATCATAAGATTTTGAAAATTCTTCGTAAGCATAGTCAATTATTTCTAATCGCTTTTCTAATGATTTAATAAACCTTTTTTTGCTTTCGATTTCTTTTGATACTTTTTGCTTAATTTCTTCCAAAGTATTTGGATTATCCTTATTACCACAATCGATATAATTTCTAAAATATGATCTTCTATGATTTGGGGTAAACTTTGTATCAACTTCAAGAATGTATCCTCGAAAAGATTCTTTCCTTTTATATATTGCATTATTAAAATTTTTCGACATGCTTTTAAAAGGAGTTCCATCTTTTTTCGTAAGATAAGTAACTCTTTCCCATGCTTCTAGTAATGCTTTATTTTCCTCGATATAATCTTTCAAATCTCTTTTAATACTATTCAAACTCATATTTATTGCCTGCCTTTCCTATGATTTTTTAATTTCAGTACGATAAAATTCTTTGATATATAAAAAGTACAAAAACAAATAATAATTTTTCATCTGTTTTTGTACCATATTTAATATAATATATATCAAAATTAAGCAGTTACAATCTGCCAAACATGAACCTCTTCTCCATTAATATAGAGAATAGCTTCTTCATTATCGCAGTGTGATGATTTCATCCATTCCAAATCAATACCGTTTGAAAACATTTCTTGATACTCAATCTTTCGTTCATATTCAAAATTAAGTTGCTTACAGGCTTCTTCTTTGGTGTTATATTTTCCAACAACATCAATAGAATATCCGTCTGTATGAATTAATAAAACTTTCATTAATTCATCTCCTTTCCTGATGAGTTTACATATTCTTTATAAAATTTCATCAATTCTTCTTCTGGCATCTGTTCAAGAGTTTCTTCAACTTTTGCATATAAATCCTCTTGATCATCATCTGGGCGATTCTCACCAAAAAAATCAAAATAAACATAGTCACTGTTCATGCACTCCTGAATCAGAGTGCATTTCAGACTAATTAACATTTTATCAGTGAATTTTGATTTACACATTTTGTATTTCCTCCTTTCTTTTGTAAAAATAAAAATGGACATAAAAAGAAGCAGATACAAAATATCTACTTAAATTTATGCCCAAATGATTGGTTATGAAATTTCTATTGATTTTTTATCCTAAAAAAAGTTCAGAGTTTTTCCGTTAAAACTCCAAAGTCTAATAAAAATACATTAGTATTATATCATATTCAGAAAAAATTATAAAGATTTTGTCGCAAAAAAAAGAAGCAGACACATAAAATATGTATCTGCTCCAAAAATTAATTTCTAGCTATTCTCATTCAAGACAAAATCTTCTCCATATAATGGTGGCATTACTTTCGAGTTAGAATATAACATTCATCATTTGAATTTTTTATTATTCCAGTTTCAACATTGTATTTTTCATGTTCTGCTATTCTCATTATATCAACAAAATCAAGATTGCATATTAATGCTTTCCTTTTAGAAATACAAAATTCATTTGCTTTTATTGAGTAAATTCCTAATACATTTGCAATCTTTCTTAAATCACTGCCATCCATGGAATCAGTTAATTTAATATATGGAACACCAGAAGCATCATAATATAAACTATTAAAAATTTTCATATGATGAAATATATCTCCAATACTACAGCCTACATGATATATTTCTTCGCAAGAATACTGATCGATCAATTCGACATCATTACATTTTGAGTATTGATCATATAATAATTTAACCATATATCCCTCATTTAACAATTCCATTACTATATGGTGGAATGGATAATTTGAAGAAATTGAATTATGCTGACTTTTTATCCAGTTCTCGATCACTGCTTTGGGAGCATCTGTTTTAAAAATGATAGATTCTTTCTCATCATTGCCAGAATCTGAAAGATATACTTGAATAGCTCTTGGTTCTGCTTTCAAAATATTTTCTTCCATCACTTTTTTGCTTTCTACTAGATAATCTTCAAATTTTTCATCTGTAATTAAATAAAATAATGATTCAAAATCGTCCTTATTTTCTACTTCAAGATACAATTTTAATATATCATCAGAAATTCCACTAACTTGAAAGTCTGCTGCTTCCATAATATCTGCTAAAATCGTATCTGCATCATGAATCATCCCATCTGGCTGTTTTGTCGATAAATCCAAAACCTGTTCTGCTAATTCCTTTACCGTTCCTTCAAAGTCTGTAGGCTCTTTAATGTTTCCTAATTCTTTTCTCACAATTTTTCTCCTTTTTTATAAAATTCTCAGCTGCGTATCCACATACCTTTAGGTAGTGGGTAGTTCATAAAATTTGTTACAGTTCTTTGATTGAGATTCTTGGAATCCAGTCTTCTTCTACCGCTTTAATCTTGTCCTTTGGGACACAAGACAGTAAAGCTGAATCTTTCGCTAATGCCATGTCAATGATCCAAAAATCTTCTCCATTCTGCATCACATCAATGGACCACTGCCCTCTTAAATCTAAAAATGGTAACAGTTTCATGATCTCTTTTTGAACTTTCTCTTTGTTCTTCTCGTATCGTTCCATTAATGTTTTCTCATGTGCTGCATAGATCACATAGTCATGCACCATATCTGGATTATTTGCATCCGCTTCTTTTCCAAATCGCTTTTTCATGACATCCGGATCCCAGTATGGATTGATCCCTAACACTTCTTTTGTATCTGCATCAATAAATACACGATATTCTGTATGTAGTGGTAATCCTTTGTAGATACATGGATTGTTTTCTTTATCCTTAATGAATTCTCTAACGACCCACTCATTTGTTGTTGCTGCACCATATATACTTGGCTGGTTTCTTCCAGAAAGATCATAGTGTGCAAAACAACTTGCCTGAAAACTGATGAATAGTAAATATTCTCCGATCTCTTTGACTTCTTTTGCGTCATGAATATAAGCATTCCGAAAATCAAATTTAGAAGAAAAAACACCAGTTTTGATAAAGTATTCTTTCGTTTCGTCTAATTCAAAAGCTTTCTGGCAAAATTGATCAATGATCTGAAAAGTCGTAGACGACAATTCTGTATATTCCATTCGACTCATTTGTAATACCGGCAATGGAACTTTCATGATCTTTGTCTTTGGCAGCTGAAAGAAATCAGAATAAAAAATCGCATTTACTAATCGTGGAAACCAGTTTCCTATGGAATTCTGACAACGATCTAAAATTGCATAGCTGATTCCATCCAGATCTAACATATCTAATCCCTGACGAAAATGGTCATAAAGAAACCTTTTTTTTCGTGGATCTTTTGTATTCAGATACTGCTGATATTGCTCTAACAATGCATCTCCCGTACCATCAGAAAGACTTTTTTTAACATATCGTCCAGTCAGATCAGGTCTTAACTCTTTTGGCAGCTCATTGATTTCTTCAAGTGTTACTTCTGAGTTTTCTGGAACTTTAACTGTTCTCGTTTGATTGCAAGAATAGATATTTCCATATGTAAATCCTGGTTTTCCGTCATATTCATAAATGAGGGCTTGATCTAAAAGCTCATTCACGATCCGGTCAATCAAATCTTGAACTTTTCCTTTTTCAGGTACATCCTGTTTTGGATTTAAACTTGCAGCCTGCTTTGCATTGACTTTGAAAAGGTTGTCGCTGATCGGCTCATTCATGGAATATAGCTGATAGGATTTTTCAAATGCCTTTAAGGCTTCTGGCGTAACCCTTAACATTTCTGCGAGTTTTTCTTTAGACATAATTGCTTTTTTCATATCTTTATTGAAAATATTTGATAAATCTAACATAAATTTTCTCCTTTTATTTTTCAAATCTGATTTCCATAGCTTTTGCTAATGCATAGCCAAACTCCTGATTTGCACCTGGACTTGTTTCCCATCCTTTTAACATGTAAATGATGTCACAATCATTTAACAACTGAAAAGATAATCTCATGTAATCTTCGTAAGAAGCGTTTTCTAATTTTGTCCCTTCATATGCAGGATTTACAACTTCATATCCTTGTGCCAAAAGTTCTCTCGCTGCTACATCAAATCGTTCCTGATAATCTTCTGTTTTTGTAATCTTTCCAGAAATATAGACTTTCCGGTTCTTCTTGCTAAAATCAACCGTATGTAAAATATCAAACAGTTTTTTTATTTCTGGACTGCAATCTGTAAATAAATCCATTGGAGACGTTTCAATTAGCTTTACATCCTTATCATACTTATCCGCGTATTTTTGCAGATAACGTACGCCATCTTTGTAAGTTAAGAAAAAGATCCCTGGACGCTGATATAATTCTTTTATGTAATATCTTAATTCTGCATGATGATATGTATATCCCATAACCCATTCTACAATTGCAAGCAATCCATTCTTTTGGATTTTTTCTAATGATCCTTCCCATAACATAGTTTTGCCTATATCGTTTTTCCCATGAATCAAGACCTTATAATTGTTAATCAACTCTACCTGATACTTTTCTTCGAGTGAATTATCCTTAATAATACTCTGAATCGTTTGATATAATTGCTGCGGAGTTGTTATATTGATACAATCAATACATAAATCTGCTCCATCAGCAATCTGATTTAGATATTCTACTGCATCCGGATCATTTCTAAGATCAGTCTCAACATTGTCGAGATAATTTTTGATTGGTTCTTGAATAACCCAGATACGTGGATAAGTCAGCATGTCGGAATGTTGGGTATTCATTTCTTTCTGCAGTTCATACAAAAAATCCAATTCTTCATCTGTGATACGATGCTTTGCATATGGATCAGTATGATGTGGATATTGTGTAAATTCTTTCTTTAACATGTTTTTCTCCTTTCTTTTGTAAAAATAAAAATGGGCATAAAAAGAAGCAGATACAAAATATCTGCTAAACTTTATGCCCAAATGATTGGTTATGAAATTTCTATTGATTTTTTATCCTTAAAAAAGTTCAGAATTTTTCTGTTAAAACTCCAAAGTCTAATAAAAAATACATTAGTATTATATCATATTCCAAAAAAATTATAAAGATTTTGTCGCAAAAAAATAAGAGCAGACAAATATATGCCTGCCCCTTATTTTGATTATTACGCACTCAATTTCTGATTTAATTCAGATAATCGTGCCTGTTTCTTAATTAATTCACTTTCATGAGGAAAATCAGGATTTAATTCCGTCTTTGCTGTAACAAATTTTCTGGATTCAAACTCCAATCTTCTCTTGAAAGTTTTTAATTCTTCCAATATTCCATATTCAATGATCTTATCAATCTGATACATGATATTCGTACTGCCACTGAATTCAAATTCATAGTCATAATTACCACGAATAATCATTGTCTGATGACTGTAAACTGACTTTCTATCAAGAATAATATCAAATCCTTGATAGCTGGCAATCTTTCGTTCATTCTTATAAGATGGTTGAATATTGTGGATTATTTTGTTAGCTTCTGCTCTTGTATCGGAATCATATTTATCTAAAACTTTGATATGGAAATCACCTGTATGATATTTTTTAGCAACTTCGATATCTTTTTCAATGTTTTCAATATTTTTCTTATACTGTTCAATTCTGTTTGGAGCAATCTTGCTAATATAAGACTCTAACTCGTAATATTGATTTAAGAAATTGTTTTTCTGCATTTTTAATCGTTTTACTTGCTGCGTAAGTTCCATCTGTTCCTTGATTAATGGATTCCCACAGGCTGCTGCCTTAATTTCCGCAAACGATAATGTTAAATCATCTTCCTCCATACGTCTAGGAATGTTTTCTTCTGACAAAATCTGTCCAATATATCGCTGCTTGTTTTCCACTGTCTGCCATAAATAAGAGTCAAAGGTATTTTTCGTTACATATCGGTAAATGTAAACTTCTTTATTAAAGTTACCCTGACGGATAATACGGCCGGACCTCTGTGTAAGATCTGACGGTCTCCATGGACAATCCAGATCATGTAAGGCAATCAATTTTTTCTGGAAGTTGCAACCAGTTCCCGCTTTATCTGTACTTCCTAATAATACACGAATAACACCTTCGTTTACCTTCTTGCAAAGATCAACTTTTTGTTTATTCGTTTTAGCACTATGGATAAAAGCAATTTCTCCTTCTGGAATTCCCCTTTCTATTAATTTAGCCTTTACATCATCATAAACGTTAAACTCTCCTTTCTTTGGCGTTGATAAATCTAAGAAAATAACCTGAGTTTTTCCAGGATATTTCTCATAAATATCCATGACCTGATTCACACAATATTTTGCTTTAGAATTAAAGTTTTCTTCCTCAATTCCAACCAGTCGCTGATCTAAAGCTAATTTACGTCCTTCGTTTGTAACCTTGAGCATATTATCTTCTGATGGATCTACTCCACCGTCTCGAATGCGAGCTGCCCTGCTTGCCAAACCATCTACATATTTTTTCTGTTCATCAGAAGCATCAATGGAAATAGTCTCCATAACGGCATTCGGCACATCCATTTCTTTAATATCTTTGACCTTAATATCAGCCACTTCTTTAAAGATTGTTAATAACTCGGCCAATCCAACAAATCGTGTGAATCTTGTTCTGGCACGATACCCTGTTCCCTCCGGAGCAAGTTCCATGGCAGTCTTTGTTTCACCGAATGTCGATGCCCAGCTGTCGAATGAGTCAATGCCAAGTTCTTTTAAGGTATTTAACTGCAAATAGCGTTGCATTGTGTATACTTCTGCCATACTATTTGACACGGGAGTACCGGTTAAGAATACAATACCTTTGTTTCGGCAATTTTCTTCCATGTACTGGCATTTCATGAACATATCAAAAGCTCTCTTTGAATTACTGCTGGTATTGATACCTGCAATATTATTCATCTTCGTTGTTAACAGCAGATTCTTGTAATAATGTGCTTCATCAACGATCAGCTTAGTAACACCCAACTGATCAAAGTAAATTACATCATCTTTTCTCTTGCTATCCTGTAACTTTTCAAGCTTGACAGAAAGTTTTTTCTTGGAACTTTCGATATTTCGTACTGTAAAGTTCTGCTCAGCAGAGTCTAACAGCTTATCTAATTCTTCAATCTGTGCTTTAATATATTTTTCCTGATATTCAGGAGAAATCGGGATTTTTTGGAATTGTGACTGAGCAATAATGATTGCATCGTATGATCCTGTCGCGATTTTAGAACAAAATTCTTTTCTCTTGGCCGGAGTAAAATCGTTCTCACTGGACACTAAAATGTTAGCACCAGGGAATAATTTCATGAATTCTTCTCCCCACTGGCCTACTAATGGATTTGGAACAACAAATAAGTTCTTTTCAGATAATTTTAATCTTTTGGCCACCATAATTGCTGCAATCGCAGTATATGTTTTTCCGTAGCCGACTTTGTGCCCAATTAGTGAATTGTCTTTAGAAAATAGAATCCTCATGATTGCATCTTTTTGATGTTTATACAGTTTGATCTCGCTGTTCATATTTGGAACTTTTAAAAAGTCCCCATCAAATGTACGATACCTGATGGAATTAAATCTTTCATTATAAATGTTTTCAAGATCACAACGACGATCATAGCTCTTAAAGATCCAAGAATGAAATACTTCTCTGATCTCATCCTGTTTGCCCATCGCAAGCGTTGTCTCTTTTGAGTTTAATACTTCTTTCTTATTATCATTTTCATCATAAACCGTATCATAGACCTTTGCATCTTTTAAGTTTAAGCATTTTTCTAACAAAAGAAATCCATTGATTCGTTTTGTTCCATACGTAACCGCAGCTTTCTGGTTTGCAGAATCTCGATACCATTCGATATCCCAATGATCTGTCTCTTTAGTATAAGTAACACTCATACCATTTCCATTAAAATATTCTCGTGGAGTGTCAAAAACCTCAACCAAGAAATCTTCAATGTAATGAGCAGGAATCCATGTTGCACCAAGTTTTGCATCAATCTCTGCAGCTTTTAATGGCTCCGGCTGTGCTTCTTCCAATGCAGCGACATTGATATTATATTTTTTATCCTGTTTTGCTGCACACTTTGCAAATTCCAATTTCTTTCGAACATTGCCTGATAAATATTCATCTTTCATGACATACTCTTCGGTTTCTGGATCTAAAAAGATCTGTCCTTGAAGTTCTTCAATGATATCTTTCTCTGCTTTGTCATAAATACTTTCCATAAAAGCAAAATCAATACATCCTTTTTCATTCAGTGAGCATAATAATGACTCCTGTGCTGTATTGACTTTATCTGGCACAGAATGAGGAACAATAGTTCTTTTTGTGAATATATCTGCCTTGCTTTTTAGCTTATTGTTTTCATCCAGATTTTCCAAAGAACAAAGGAGGTAATAACTATCATCTTCCTGAAATGCTAATTTATTCCCTCTACTATGGATCAGTCCAAATTTTTTTTGAAACTTATCATAAGTCATATTTAATTTCTTACGATATGGTTCAATCGATTCATCACTAACATCTTGCATTTCTTTAGAAATCAATTCCTTTAATACATTTCTTAATTCGATCATGGCTGCAATTCTTTTTGCGACCATTCCTGTATCCGGAATTTTTTTCATCATGGAATTCTTTCGGTAATAAATATGATCATTGTAAATTCCATAGGACATGTTACTAATGGAATCTACTGCCGGAACATATTCTTCATCGTTATTCTCAATTGTCTGACCTGGTTCATAAACATCTTTGAGATAACTTTCCAAATGAAAATTATCAATACATGCTTTCCAGTCCATACCTTCTTTTTCCTTACATACAAAGCGTTTTCCGTATGGTCCACTTTCTTCCATCATACGTCCTAACATATGATTAAGATGCGTGCCAAAATACATATTAGCTTCTTGTGCAATGTTTACCCATTCCGGTTCATCACCGACCGTCTGGTATCTTCTTTTCTGGAAAAATAAAATGTCTGTAGAAACCTTGGCTCCTGTCACTGCAAAAGCTGTTTCTGGAAGTCTGATGGCACATAAAAGATCAGCTTTTTTCGCTAACATCTTACGAATGCGGCTAGATTTCTTGTCCATTGTGCCTTTTGTGGTTATCATAGCAACAATTCCACCCGGTCGGGCAAGATCTAATGCTTTAAGAAAAAAGTAATCATGAATTAAGCATGAGCCGTACGTATTATCTGCTGCACTAAAATCGGAAAATGGTACATTTCCAATGATCAGATCAAAATAATTGTCTGGCAGATCAGCTTTTTCAAATGCACAATTTTGAATATTGGCTTTCTGAAATAGCTGTTTTGCGATATTACAGCTCGTTTCCTCTAACTCAACACCGTACAAGTTTGAATCTTGTAATGTATCTGGAAGCATCCGATAGAAATTTCCTGTTCCCATGCAAGGATCAAGAATATTCAACTTCCCTTTGACTCCTATTTCAGATAGAATCTGATACATAAAGTTTATGATTTTTTCATTTGTATAATAGGATGTTAAGATTGAAGACTTAATTCCCTTATATGTATTTTCTCCAACAAGGGTTTCTAACTGTACTTTCTTTTCCTCCACTTCGAAATATGAAGACAATCCACCCCATCCTTCATAACTTGACAAGATGGTTTGCTGATCTTCATCAGCATAATCGTCCAACCCAAGTAACATTTTTAATGCTGCTAGATTGTTCTTCCATTTATCTTCCAAGCTCTTTGCGAACTGAATTGTTCTATGGAAGAAATTCTTTTTAGGCTTTTTTTCTTGTTTCTGTGTATCTTGTTCATCTGTAGAAAACAAGTCGAAAATAGATGTTTGCGTTCCTGTCTCTACTGCTGTTATGTCAGCTGCAGCAATGCCACCTTCTGAAACTGTAACATTTTCTTCCTCAGTTTTAGTATTTTCAATGACAGAAGAAAACATATCAAAAATAGACATTTGCCCTTCCATCTGTTTATTTTTCTTTCTTCTCATAAATTTAAAGGTCCTTTCTTATAAACAAAAAAAAGGCCGCCGCATCTCTGATTCTTAATCATTAATGCGACGGCCTTCGTCTGAAATTCTATTATTATTTAGTTAAATTGTTATCTGAAATGTGAAAATGTAGAATTCCTCCTACATTCTACATAAAGTGTCGATTATTTCCACTGAATCACAAATTTATCATCGGAATAATCTGTAGAAACTTCTCTCCAAAGACGTTCAAATTCTGAACATACATAAGGGAAAAATTTAGAATCTGGTAACCGTTCAATTGTATCTTCATACATTTTTTTCAATTCTCCATCTTCTTCTCCATATCCTTCTACTTTTCCAGATGTATTTACCTGTAAAAAGTCACAACCACTTGCGTCTGCTTCCATGATGAAGCGATTGATTGTCTGGTAGGCAAAATGATTTAACCATAAGTCTACTTCTTTTTTAGGATCTGTTTTTTTTGTTTCAGATTTTTTCACACTTTTTTCTTTTACTGCACTTTCAACTTCTGATGAATTATTAATAATCTCTTCTTCATTAGTTTCTACTGCTTCTTTTTTACTAGCCTTATTTTTGGATAAAAATGTATTAAATAAACTTACATTCCCTAACCCTAATAAAGAGTTAACTGGTCCTCCAGTTAAAAATAAGAAAACTAATAATACAATTTTCCATTTCTCTGCTCCTTCTTTTCCTTCATTTCGATATAAAATATAGGAAATTAATAAGTTGCATAAAAATACTGAAAAGGATCCAATCATAAACACAATATCACCCAAAATAATTGCTTTTTGTAATGTTGTTGTTTGATTTTTAACCTTTAGTGTTGTTTCTTTCATTGTTTGTTCTTTCATTACTCATTCTCCTTAATATATATAATTAATTATCTCCATTTTGCATAAAGTCATTTGGATCTGGTAAATTTCCATCTCCGTAAGGGTTATGAAACTCATCATCCTTCACCGCTGCCATATTAAATGGATTTTCTTCCGGTGCAAGACCAGCAAACTCATTATTACTACTACTTGGCTGTTGATTTGATCTTTCAGAATTTTTTCTTCCAGAATTATTACTTCTTTGAGTTGAAGCATTTTTGCCAGTATTAGATTGTGAATTCTGCTGATTTGAATTTGATGTTCTATTGGATGAATTCCCTGCTGATTGCTGCTGATTTCCTTCTTGTGCCATTGGCATTGTAGCTCTTTTTTTAGGCGGTACACTTGTACTTGTTTCAGTTGTGTTCTGCCCTTGCATCTCAGAATGCTGTCCTCTATTAGAGTTTCTTGATTCCTGATTCTGAGGATTTGCATGGTTAGACTGCCTCTGCTGTCTTTTGCTTGAATTATTCTGATTTTGTTTCTGTGTATTTTGATTATTGTTCTGCTGATTTAGCTGATTCATTGGAATACATGTATTGGCCATGATTTGAAGCCCATACACTTTTCCATCTTCTCTGTCATAATTATTTGGTCTAAGCTCTCCTGAAACTTGCACATAAGATCCTTTTTTAACCTTATTAACCAATTCCATTGCCGTTTTCCCATAATTGACACAATTAAGATAGATTTTTTCATGAACTAACTGCTTCTTTTCTTTGTCCGGATAATAATCTCTTCCTGTATAAATTTCAATACTATAATATAAAATCGTTCTGTTTGGATTTTCTTTATTCTCTTTATAAGCTGGTTCACGATTTACAGTTCCTGACACTGTGATTATGTTTAAGTCTCTCATTTTTTCTCTTCCTTCCTTTATAATACAATGCATAAACATTCAGTTATTGCACCTGAATAATAAGTTTTCCTTCTTTTCGTTGTGTTTTTCGGTATTTGTTCTTATATACTTCACATAACTCCTCAGAGTATTCATTATATATGCGACAAGCTTCTTCAATAGTTTCTATGCTATGAAAGTTCTTACTTGTCGCCTGTGAAGATGTATAGATCAAACACACATCATATGTTACAGATCCGTTATCCCATATACATTCTTCTAATTGTACTGTTCCTTCGGATAAGCTACGTTTTGCCACAACCTGTTTTGTCATTTGATTTTTTCTCCTTTCATAAAGGCAATAAAAAAACAGACAGTAATTTTTCTGTCTGTTTTTTGCCTATATCTTTTCTTTATATAATATGTTTTTATACGTGTACTTTTTGATTTTTTTTGATCTGTTCGAGTCTTTCTTTTGAGATTTTCAAGTATTTTAGAATCATCTCATCGGAAGCACCCTCTTCAATCATACCTAAAACAATCTCCATCTCTCTATCGTTACGTCCTTCTGTACGTCCTTCTGCACGCCCTTCTATACGACCCTCTTGTAGAAGTTCTTGATATCGAATTTCCATTGCTTTCACATCTTGCCTCCATTTCTGATCAGACATTGCTTTTCGAAATTGAGCTTCGATCATCTTACTTAATTGTAAGCTGTCTTCTTTAATAATCGGCTTTTCCAAATATCTCAGAGCATCTTGCAATTCCTTGGATACGTTATAAATCTTCCCTTTTGTATTAAGAAAAATTTTAGTTGTTCCGTCTTCAAATGATAAATTAGATACTTCCTGACAACGATTATCAAAAGTGTATTTCATATATTTTTTTCCAAATGGATCGAAAGAACAAACAAAAATCACAAAACTTTTCTGTAATTCCTGATAGACACTTCCTCGATTTAGGGATTCTACATCCATAACACTTTGATAATATCGACTGCGTTTTGGTAATGATCCTCGATTTGCTGACTGTATTTCAATATTATATACAGTATTCTGATCATCTTCTACATAAACGTCCAATCGAATACCTTTGACATCAATAGCTGGATCTAAGGTCTTTTGTTTTTCCAAATAAACCAAATCACGAATTTTGATATCCAATGTCTGTTCTATAAATCGTTTACAGGTTTCTTTGTCTTCCATGATTTTTCCAAATACATAATCATGTTGAGGAAGAATTCCTTCGTAAATCATAGTTTCTTTCTCCTAATTATAGCATATTGATAGTTGCTTTTGTACTGTGTACGTTGATTTTCTCCTTTCTCAAAATAAAAAAGGACATAAAAATAAGCAGATATAAAATATCTGCTAAATTTACGCCCTTTGGGTTGATAATGTTCTATTTTAATCGTTATTCTATAAAAAGTCCCAAGTATCCTAATACCGTCGGGAATCTAATAAAAATACAATAATATAATATCATAAATTATGTTAAATAACAACTGATAACTACAAACAACCGTGGATTATTGCTTGCTGCTATATAATATTGTATTTTTCAATTCCTTTTCTTTTTCAGTTACCACAGAAGTTTCATTGACTTTATATAAAACATCCTGCTTTGTTTGATTGATCTCTTCCTCATTAATACCATCATCAATAAATCGCTCTCGGTAAGTATCAATAGAATTTACCGTTAACTTGTATAATTCTAAGGATGCAACAGTGTTTGAATTTCCTATTTCTAATAGATCCTTAAGGTTATTATAATATTTCTTATAAACTCCTTTATCTGTTCCTTCCTTTACATTTAATGTGATCTCTTGATTAAATTTTCCAATCTCACAATAAATTTTGGCAATTCTATGATGCTTTGCTGTGCTTTTGTATTTCAAAGAATCTTCAAACCATTGAACAGCACTTTTCATTCTTGTGATTTCTTCATTATTCATATCATCATATTCATAGTAATACCAATATGCCTTTCCAATTTCATAAGACAAGTTTCCATAGCCATCTCCTTTTTTTACCTTGTCCCAATTCTGATGAATCGTTTTAAGATAAGCACTTTCTTCTTTAGAACTAAATACCGCGTCCTCTAAATATACATCTAGCAATTTTTCGTATGCTTTTGATTCCTTTGGTAATATATCAATTGCCTGATGCAACATCTTGATTTTTTCTTTTTGGTTTGTGCTGCGATCTACAACCTCTATAATATCATTATATTTATTTTTTTGATGAATATTATGTATGAAGAATCCCCCGACTCCTATAACTAAAAGTACAGAGCTAATGATCGCAATACGTACACTCATTGGAATATTGATTTTAGGCATTATAAATTTTCTTTCTTTTTTTACCTTGTATTCCGTCTTAATTGGTATAGTAGCTTCTTTCTTAATATCTGGTATAGAAGAATTCTGTTCTACAAAATCTTTTATTTCACTTTCATAGATTATATTTTCTTTCTCCTGAATTACTTTTTTTATCGAGGATGATTCTATTGGCATTTCCTTTTTATTTTCAAGAATTATCTCATTGTTAGAAACAGAAGCATTTTTTATATCTTCCCCATTTTCTTCTGCAATAATAGATGCTGGAATATCTGATAACTTTTCATCATGATTCGGTTCTTTAACAATTTCCGTTTCCTGTATTGTATTAGTTTTTTGTCTCAGATTTTCATGATTTTCCTTCTGGTTATTTATTTTTTGATGATTCAGAATCTTATTATGTTTTTCTATTTCTTTTTTACTAGAACTGTTCTCTTTTTTAGAATCATTTTCCTTATTTTGTTTTAAATTCAAAGATTCTTTATCATTAAGAACTTTTACTTCCTTTTTTTCTGTTTTGTCATTATTCGCCTTTGGAAGTTTTATATTATTCCATGATCCTTTACCTGCTGAAGATATATTTTGAATTCTTTTTTCTTCCTGCTTATTGAGAACTTTAGATTTTTGTGATCTTAGTTTTGGAATATGAGACTTTGGATGAGTCTCCTTTTCTTTGAGTTCGTCTTGTGGAATTATCTTTTTATTATGATCTTTCTCCTTTCCTATTTTCTCTATTTTACCTGATTGTGATTCAGTTTTAGATTTTGGTTTTATATTTTGCTCTTTTTTTTCAGATTCTAAACTTTTAATACTCTTTTGACTGTTAATCTTCTCTTTCGGCTTCTTAGATGAAATACGCTGCCTTTCTGATTTTTCTATTTTCAGATCTTTTTTATCTTCCGCTTCTTTTTGTTGCTTTGATGCAACCTTTGTTAATGATTCCTCTTGAAGATTTCTTTTCTTTTTTCCTTCTACTTCATCTGTTGCTAATGTTTTTTTTGTTTTAATCGCCAGTAACTCTTCTTCCGGCAGCAGCATTTCTTCTTCATGTTCTGTTATATGATTTTCCAGAGTTTCTTCTTTTCCCTGCTTCTGTTTGGAATCATTTATTTCTAGCTTTTGTCTGTTTTCCTCTGAAACAATAGGTTTTGATAGTATCTCGGCAGTATTCTCCATATTTTCACGATTTATATCCTGTTTTATCTTATAAAATTCCAATTGTTCTGGATTTGGCATAAAACGTGTTAATGTATTTTTCTTCCTGCGTGGCGGCCGCAAACTTCGATCCTGTTGATATACTATCAGATCAGTTTCTTTATATTGCTGCAACGTTGTTGCAAATGCTTTAATACCTAATACCGTCTCTCCTTTTGCACATTTAAGTATTGTAGAGTTTAAGATATAAGAAAATGATGGATCAATACTGCGAATATCATCTAATTGCTTTCTTCCTGTTACTAATTGATACAACACATAGGATAATTGTTTTGTAATAAAACCCTCATCACATTTTTTATACATTGAAAAGTTATACGCATTTTTAAATACCAGATTTTGATCTTTCGTAAAATATAATTGATTCATATCAATTTCTGGATAAAAATATCCATTTGATAATGTCCACACCTGATAAATAGACAGACATAAATTTTTAATTGCATTTACCGCAAAATCAATATCATATGGTATTGTATCTAATCGTGCTCCTTCAAATTCTTTATATATAAAACATGCTTTATCTTCCCACTGAAATTGATTAATCAGACTTGGGAATCCAATAAGATCATAATTTTTAATCCCCAACAAATCTAATTGTTCAGATACCGTCATAATATAACTGTCTGTTGTTTCAAACATTGTATCTGTTACGATGGCTGCATCTTTTCCATATGTCTTTAAAACTTCATATTGCCCGATTTTTTGGCTTATTTGCATCTTCTTTCCCCTTTCTAACAAAACATCATCTTAGTATCGATGATGTTTTGTTGATGTTTTGTTATCTTTATTCCATTTGTGTATTTTGCATATTTAACACACTCTCTACAATTTTGCATTTATTTTTTATTTTTATCAATTTGCACATCACTGTCATTACTTGTCACATTTTCTTCAAATCCATCTGATGATGTGATTGTAAATTCTCTATTCGGTACAAAAGGAATATCATACGTTGTATAATTATCATCCACTACACCATTACTCTTCTCTATGTAATCACTTGTAACTTCGATTCCATTAATGTACGTCGTAAGACTTTTTTCTGCTTTATACTTATAATTTGATACATAGATATCTGGCATATAGATTTTCCAATCATTATTCCTATCCTGAACAAGTATAATTTCATAATCCTCGGAATCTTCTGTTGTATACGTTAGTTTTCTTGTAGTTGCATTATTATTATCTGAATCATCAATTACCGTATTGTCTTTTTCCATATTGGTTAACACAATCTGCTTCTTTGACATTCCTACGATATCCTCAAGATTACTTCTTTCAATATACCAAGATACATCATCATCTTTAATAAATGTGCTGTCTGGAATATAAATATATGACTTAATATCTTTGTAGTCCTCTTTTTGGACCTTTTTCACAAATTTATCAGACACTTTTTTTGCTTTCTTTTCCTGTATATTTTGAGGTGTATAAATTTCTTTACTTCCACTAGAACACCCTGTTAAAACTGTCATAATACCCATAACACATAAAAATAATACAATTTTTTTCTTCATCGAATAATACCTTCCTTTAAAAATTCTGTTGTGATTCTTACATAACCATGATTAGTTACAATACTTCCATCCTCTGCTTCTTCCAACATGACTTTCACATTGAAGCTTTTACCTTTTTTGGATTTACAATTTAACAAATCCACACTTCCCTGCGTGAAAAGTTCTGCTACCATATTTCGATCAACTTTTTTCTTGACAGCTGCAAAATATGGATGATCTTTCAGCATGATCAAATCATTATTCTCACACTGAAACCCTGATACAGATTCCAAAACTCTTCCTCTGCAAATCGGACATCTACAAATGACAGGTAAGAAATTCTGATCTCGTTTTTCAAACATATGATTTACATCTTCATAAATAAGCTGTAATGCCTTCTTAATTGAAATCTGGCCTGTCCCAACTTCTCTTTGTAATACGCCCATTTTAACAGTGCTTTCCTTACTCAAATCAATTCCTAGTTTAAATAGAGAATTAATATAGAAGATTCCTTTTTGTTCAATCCGATAAATATCTTTCTTTAATGAGATATATCCTGATTTTTGAGCTTTATTAATAATTTCTGCTCGCGTTGATGTTTTTCCGATTGTTGCACCCTTTCGTATATTTGCATACATTGTATCTTCATCTTCGATCTCTTCATCTTTCGCAAATGGATTATCCATAAATTTTACCAATGTATCTGTTGTATAATGTTTTGGTGGTGTTGTCATCTTCTTCTCCGGCTGAAAGTTTATCGGAATATTATCACCTTTTTGAAAATCAGGTATCTCACGATCATTTGTTCTAAGATTTTTTACCTGTTTCCATCCTTTACTGATATAAATATCTCCTTGTATTCTGAATTTTTCATTCAAACATTGGATATCGAGTGTTGTACGATGCACCATACATTCTTCCGAGAAAAACACTTCGTGGAAACGATCTACGATTTCTTTATAGACAATCTGTTCTTTTTGATTTAGCTTATTCATATCTGGAATCTTACCTGTTGGCACCAATGCACTATGAGCAATGACCTTTTTATCATTAAAGATCTTATTACTATCTTTAAATGCAAGATCTACACCACTGCCTTGAAGTGACTGTATGATTTTTTTTATTTTATTTTTTTCTTCACTTTTCAGATATTCCGACTCTGTTCTTGGATAACTGGCATATCCATTTTCATACAATGATTGTACTGTTTTTAACGTATCAGACGGTGACATCTTATAATACTTTCCCATCCATCCCTGTAATGTATTCTGGCTGAATAATTTAGGTGCCTGGATTACTGTTTTTCTTCGATTCATAGCTATTACTTTAGCTCCTGCCCGATTATATTGATCCGCAACTTTTGATGCTTCTTCTTCTGTTTTAAATGTTGTCTTAGATGTTAATGTAAGTCCTTCCTTACTCACATTTTGGAAATATGGCTGCGGAACAAAATTTTGTATCTCATAATCTCTTTTAAATATCTCAAATACAATAGCTGTGATTACTCGTCCTACATGAAAACAATCTTTTCCAGTTGTTCCGAATTTCAATGATGCATATCTGGAAGCGTTGATCCCGTAGAGCCAGTCATAAAAAGCACGGAACCTTCCCTCCAATGCCATTGCTTTATATTCCGGAGAATTATTTGGTTTCATTTTCTGCAATGCTTCTTTAAACTCGTCAACAGTATTGGAATCTTGGATTAAACGATATACTGGCTTAGTACATTTAGCATAATGCAGCACGTTATCTACCAGTACCTGTCCTTCATCATCACTATCTCCTACATGGATCACGGCATCTGCCCATTCAATTCCTTTTACGATATCATCAAATATTTTTTTCGCACTCGTCCCTCCGGTAGTTTTTTGCATCAATTTGTATCGAAAAGTCTTTGGAAAAAATGGTAATGCATCAAGATCCCATCCTTTTTTCTTTGATGGATACTCTGGATAATCTTCCATATTAAATAATTCAAAAATGTGTCCACTTAGAGCATGAATCTGATAGTGTTCGCCGTAATAATTACGCCCTCTTTTTACGAGCTTTTCTGGTAATGCTTCTGCAAGATTTTCCATAATACTACTTTTCTCGCATATTGCAATGTATTTCTTCATGACCTTCCTCCTTCTATTTTGACATAAAAAAAGACCCAGGACCCGAAGGTTTCCTGAGTTCATTCCTAATTTTATGAATTTTGATAGGATTATAAAACTATCTCATAATCCACTCTATATATTATAACATAAATACTACCATATGAGTAGCATTATCATCTCATTTTTATATTATATATTTTCGCTCATTCTTGTCATAATTCAATTATACCAAACATGTTTATGAATAAAAAAAGCTGCCACAATTCAATGTGACAGCTGAAAAAACTAAAGTTTTTTAATAATATTTTTTGTGATAGCATATTCAAAATTAAATTTCATAGTTCTGTTCTTTTCAGGAAATTCAATCTGAATATATTTACTATCAGTATTTACAATTCTTCCTTTTCCAAAGGCTTTGTGTAAGATCATATCTCCTACTTTAAAATCAGCTTTTGCTAATTGAGACTGGGAAACAAACTGAGATGCATTTTTGTTATTATATAAAATAATAACCTGATCTTTTGCTCTAGTGATCGCCACATACATCAATCTTCGTTCTTCTTCAATATCAGTTTTTTCATCAACCTTCCGATATGGAAGATTTTCTTCATTGACATCAAAAATGATAACCCGCTGATATTCTAACCCTTTACTTGAATGAATTGTAGTTAAAGCAACTTTGCCAACTCGATCCTGATTCTTATATGCATCCTGAATCATTCTGGTGTACTGCTCAATTCCGTTCTTTAAATTATCCATCGTATCATATTTTCGGAAGAAAATGTAAAGCTGATTTGTTGTTTCCTTTAAATCATCAATATCTTCTTCGGTCATATGCATAATCTTAGAACAATTATTCAAATGCTTTTTATAATTAATTCCTTCCTCTGAAAAAATATATTGAATCATCTTGCTAGGAGTACCTAACTCTTTTAAAATATGCAGATCTTCTTCCAGTTTCAGCAAATTTTCATATACATAGCTCTTATTACTATCCGCATTTGCATATATACTTTTCAATTGTGCTAAAGTTGTACTAGGCTTTACATACCTCTTCTCTACATATCGCACTGGCCGATTCACAATCTCGTAAAGATTTTTCTCATTACCCATTGCGACCTCAAAATATGCCATAATCTGTTTTGCAACAAAATGATCTAACATATTGCGTAAAGGCTCTAAGGAATAAAAAGGAATCTCACTATCAATCAGCTTTCCGGCAAATTTTTCAACAGAACGATTGGTTCGGAATAAACACGCTGTATCTCCATAAGGTACATTCCCAATCATTGCAGCCTGTTTATCATTACCTAACAATACATTCTTTACATAATTACATTCTTCGCTGTACTTATCATACGCATGAAAGATAACATCTGCATCTGTTGGATTTTCTGTTCTAGCTGCTAAAATCCTCTTATTATAACGATTCTTATTAAAAGATATTAGACGATTTGAAGCTTGAACAATATTTTCTTTACATCGATAATTTAATGGCAGCTGAATAACCTTTGCATGTTCAAATTCTTTTGGAAACTGTAACATGATACTTGGTTCTGCACCTCTGAATCCATAAATTGACTGATCATCATCCCCTACACAGAACAAATTATTCCTTGGTTCTGCCAGTAACATGATAATATCATTTTGGATTGGATTAGTATCCTGATATTCGTCAACCATAATATACCGATATAAATCCCTGTAATAATCCAGAACATCCGATTTCTCTTTAAAGAGATTATAAGTAAGAAGTAACATATCAGTAAAATCAATCATATGCTTTTGCTGCATATAATTCTGATAATACTGATAAAATTGCCATGCTGTATCTGCAGACATGTTTTTCAATTCTAACTCTTTTTCCGAAATCTCTTTTACATCTTTAATTCGATGATTTTTGATCAATTCGATATTCAAAATAATTTCCTTGGTCTTATCCATACACTCCTGGAAACCAGAACCTAAATAATGATCAAGTTCTGTAGCTGCTCTTTGAATAATATCTGTCTGCACTCTTGGCGAAACAATATTTTTGTAAGAATAGCCTCCATGTTTTACTAAAATTCTTAGAAAAACACTATGAAATGTTCCGAATGTAACTTGATTTCTTTTAGGCATCATACCATGGAAACGTTCTTCCATTTCCTTTGCTGCTGCCTTCGTGAATGTAAGCACTAAAATGTTCTTTGGATTAACTTCTCTGTTCATGATCAGGTTTTTAATACGATATGTTAATACTGTAGTTTTTCCTGACCCTGCACCAGCCAACACCAACATAGGTCCTTTCTTATGTTTGATTGCAGCCACCTGTGCTTCATTAAATTCTCCCATTTTGTTCTCCTTTATCTTTTGAAGCAATCCCATTTGTTTTAGGATCACCTTCTGTTTTTGGTTCATTCCATACAGTTGTAACATTCCATTCCATAAACCATGGATTATTATAATCAACCTGTTCAATTCTAGCGAAATGGCCATCATCTGAAATCTGTCGTAATAATTCATCTGCTTCAACCGGAATATTATGCTCTTCTCTTTCTTTCATTGTTATTTGCCACTCTTCATTATACTGTTCTCTAATGAATTTAACTGCTGCTTCTTCTGACTCAAACATATATAATGGACTTTCCTGTGAAAAGCTATAATAGACTGATACATAATAAGCCTGTTTGCTTTTGACCGGAGTTTGAGATGTTTTTATATTTACATGTTCAAATCCACTACGTTTTTCAAATTTATTACTCATATGATTTTCTCCTTTACTGGCAATGTGTTGTAAGCGTATTAGCTAAACGATTTTGATCAACAATCCAATCTGTTCTATAGTTATAGATTGGACAATACGCATTATACAAACTCCCTTTCATTGTATTTATTTCTTTAAATGTAAAATTTAAAGAATTTCTAATTTGATCGATTAATTCAACATTTGTTTTGCATTCTCTTCTAAGGCATCTATTTTTTCTAATTTTCCTATAATATCGAATATAAGAAATTAAATTCACATGTGATCCTTCTATCATATGCATTAAATCTGTCAACTCTTTATCGCATTGTGAAATCATATTAAGATTTTCATGATATTCCTTATTTAACTGCGGTAATAGAGTTACGAGATCATCCATAAATGTAACCCATTTAGAAGGTTTGTTTTTTGCCAATGGAAACATTAAGGAACAGAAAATTTTTTCTGTTCCTCCGTTTTGTTCCATATGAATAAAGTCATCTTTTTTTACAAGTAAAAATTTTGATGATTTTCTTTTTGTCATTTTACAAAGTGCTTCTGAAATTTCTCGTTTTCTATAAAATGGAACATTTTCTCCATTCTTAGCTTTCTTCACACACCCTTCTTCATCAATTTCATAAATTTCACCATTCTTAATTAAAACATATGTATTCACTTTATACTCATTCTTATTCATATTATTTTCCTTTCTACTATTCTAAATTATTCTCATTCATCATTTTTTCTTTAGGACTTTCCTATTTCCTTTTTAATAATGCAATAGCATAAGTGGAATCTGTAACTACTTCATCATCTCCATTTTTTACAAGCATTGGAATCCTTTCATCTGCTGCATCAAATCTAATCTCCGTATTTTCACAATCCATGGCATTCAAAACTTCTAATAAATAGCTTCCATTAAGGCAAATCTCCGCATCTTTTCCATCAATGATTGCTTCAATATCTTCATTAATAGATCCTCTATCACTCTTGCCCTGGATATTTAATAAATTCGTTTCTTTGTTTGCTTTTAACAAAATACGAATCATTTTTCGATCCGTTGATAATAAACATGCACGTTTAATAGTTCCTAAAATCAGATTTTTAGCTACGTTAACTTTTGTCAGATCTTTATTAGTTTCTATTTTCTTTAAAGTAGTATTGATTGTAAGTTCCTTTGCATTTACAATACGCAGTGAAATAAAAGTATAATCATCTGCTAGATACATGAATTTATCATCCGCAAAAATCTGAATTTCTTTATTCTGAAATGCGTTGATTGCTTCATTAATATCTTCTGCATAAATCAATACATTGAAATCAGCACCATTATTTTCATGTGTTTTTAAACAACTTGAAAAAAGATACGGATTTGCTGCATAAATTTTAATATCATCTTTTGCACAATGAATTGCAAGACATTTCATTGCTTCTTGTCCTACAGATACAGAATCATCTTTTCGTACTGATACAAATGCAGTGGCACGAACCATGCGACGTAAATCATTCGCTTCGATCGTAACAAAGTTTTCATCTACCCCTTTCTTAGTAGGCATTGGAAACATATCTGCTCCTTCAATTGTCTCAAGCTTGAATTCAGATTTCTCATATCTTAAAACAAGACCATTTTCGGCATCAAACTCAACTTCTGTTACAGATTTTGGAAGCTGTTTTAACAAATCCATCATAAATGAAGGATCTACTAAAAACTTCTTTTCCTCAGTTTCTTCAAAAACGAAACTATTTGGTGGCATATTGGTAATAACAGACATTCCATCATTCATACCAACAAGAGAAATTCCTGAATTTTTGATTTCTACCAGAGTTTTAGATGTTATATCTGCTTTCTTTGAAATACCTTTTTTTGCAATCTGCAGTGCTGCTTCAAATAATTTTCTATCAATTTTCATAATAAAATTCTCCTTTAATTTTCTTTAATTTCTTTCTCAGTGATCACTTGCAGCACGATCAGTACCACAAGTAATACACATTTTGTTGTTGTTTCTTGTAAAAAAATAATGGCCAACACAATAAGTGCCATTGCCATTAATAATAGTTCAACTTTTCTTTTCATTTTTATCCTCTTTTTCTATGATTCACACAATGATCTGTGCATGAACAGATTTTTCAATCAACTCTTTATGATCAATGACATATTGTTTTTCAAGGATACATTCCTCTGGAAAAGTAAACGTTGTTGCCTTTTCTTTTTCATCGAACTTTAACTCAGCTCTTTTTAAACAATAACGAATCATTTCTGGAAGTCTTTCTATAGATTTTCTTATTTGTTCTTCCTGCCCTGATTTTTGTTCCGGTAGTTTCTTAGTATTTTTCTCTTCTTTTGTTTTTTCTTTTTTCTTTAATTGCAGCATGACGAGATTTAATTGTTCTTCTAATGATTTTACTTTTTCAGCAAGATCAGTATTCTTCATCTCTATTTCTGGCTTGCATAATTTGATTAATTCTACTTCCACTAAGACTCTTTTTGTTGTAGCAAAACGTAATTTTTCCAACAATGCTGATAAAATACGAATATCCCTGATCAATAATTTTTCATCGATCAACTTTGCTTTCTCCTGTAGAAACTTCATTTGTTCAGTAGATACTTCTAATGCTTCTTCTGCATCTGTTCCCTGCCCAACTAATAAAAGATTCCTTAGAAACCACAAAAAATCTGTGATAAATTGTGACCATTCTCTTCCTTGACTAGCAACATCTTCAATTAAGTCCATAACCTTCGCAACATCCTGTGCCATAATGAAATCTAAAAGTTCACTATAGACCTGAATATCTACTGTTCCCAGTACATCTAACGTAGCATCATACGTCAATTTCTTGCCCAAATTAAAGGCAATGCACTGATCCAGAAGGCTTAACGCATCTCTCATGGAACCATCTGCTATTCGTGCGATATATTCCAAAGCTTTATCTTCTGCTTCTACCTTTTCTTGATTGGTAAGGTCAATCAATTGTTTTTTTATAACATTTGATGTAATACGATGGAAATCATATCTCTGACATCTTGATAAGATAGTGATAGGAATCTTATGAACTTCTGTCGTGGCCAAAATAAAAATGACATACTCCGGTGGTTCTTCCAATGTTTTTAATAAAGCATTAAAGGCTCCGATGGAAAGCATATGTACTTCATCTATGATATAGACTTTGTATTTACCTGTTGCTGGCGAATACTGTACCTGCTCCTTAATCTCTCGAATATTATCAACGCCATTATTAGAAGCTGCATCAATCTCGATTACATTCAAAGATGATCCTTCTGTGATTGATTTACATGTCTCACATTCTCCACATGGTTCTCCATCAATAGGATGCTCACAGTTTACTGCTTTTGCCAAAATCTTTGCGACGGTTGTTTTTCCAGTACCTCTTGTTCCACAAAATAAATAAGCATGACCTAAACGATGATTACGAATCTGGTTTTTCAGTGTCGTAACAATGTGATCTTGCCCTTTTACTTCATCAAACGTTTGCGGACGGAATTTCCGATACAATGCACTGTATGACATTGTTTACTCCTTTCTGCTAATTCTTATTTTGTTTCCAATTTTGTTCATTATTAAACTTCATTTTCATGATGTTTGTACTATATGCGGTAACAAAACAATCAATAAAACGATGAATCCGATTCATAAAAGTAAAAAATCCTTCATCTGTCATATTGATACAGCTTTTTTCTTTCTTTTCATTTTTAGTAACCTCAATTTCCAAATACCATGGATATTTTTTAGGCTGATTGTTATAGAAACTCTGTCGTCTTACCAATAAAGTACGCTTTAGCTTCTGAGCTTCATTTTTTTTGCATGAACTGTAACTACAATCCCCAAATGATTTGGCAAATTCATATAGATATTCTGCCTGATCCACATCCAGATAAAATGTTACATTCTTTTTACTCCCTCCAACCTCTAATAATGAAATTGGAATCTTTGAATACTCAGTTTTACCATTAATTTTCTCTTTTTCTGCAAAAATACTTCCATAAAAGGATGATGTTACTTTCAGCTCATCCGCTGCAACTAACACTACCTTCCCATTACTTGTTTTTGCAATGTCTCTTGCTTGTTTCTTCATTCTTTATCCTTTCCATCCCAATCTTCCGGGATCTTATCATTTTCATTAAATGTCATTGCATTAATAAGTCGGATTGTCATTTTGTGTAGAAATGGTATTTTCTCTACTGCCAGAGTTACCGTTCCTAAACCAATAAAAAAAACAGACATAAATGCAACTAAATATACTAAATCGTTTAGCATCTTAATCATTCTCCTTTCTCATAATTCAATAAAATCTTTATTAACGTATAATATAATGCGAAGACAATAGTTATCAGCTACATGCCAGCTTTCTTCATAAACACCATTTACTGAACCTTTTTGCACTGCATATTTCTCAACAGTTCCCGCATCTGGCGGTCCAATATGTCCTGTATCTCTGCCGGTTTCCAGAAGTTCCTTCCGGAATTCCTCACATTTCTGAACAAAGTTACTTACCTCTTTCCTTCCTTGATCAGTCAGTTTTAACATACTTTTTTCCTCCTAATTGTTCGACTTTCTATTACCTCGATCCAAAAATCTCGATCATTATTTTTTTGATTATTACTTTCTGCCCATTTACGGTATTCTGTCGGATCTAATCCTAAAAAATCCATAAGTATCTTTCCTGTACTATGAGTCTGCCAATATTTGATCCAATCATCTAAATCAGCTAGAACAGATTCCCCATCTAAACAGGATTGAATAAACGACTTACTTCGGTATTTCATATTGATGCCTTCTTTTTCATAAAAACATCTTAAATACCCTTTTAAATCATTGTCTTTGTGTTGCAAGCTGGCAGCTATATCAATAATCTGACGATCAATGTCTCCATATGCTCCACAAAAAATAACCTCAATACGTGTCAGTATCATTTTTTCATCATGCGACAATGTTTTATTGCTTCTCCTAAGATTATGAGCTGTTTCTGCATATACTCTTAGAGTTTCTGGATCTCGTAATCCGATTTGCAAAAAACCACCATTGTTACAAAATGATTCAACCATGTTTAAGAATTCATCCATCCTCTTCTCTCCTTTCTTAACGTAAAAAAGGGCACAAAAAAAAACAGACCTTTCGTCTGTTAAATTTGTACCCTTTTATAAATAAAAGTTATTAAGTTTCTTTTTAAGTATTTTCTATAAAAAGTCCCACTTTTCCTGTTTGGGGAATCTGATAAAAAATACAATTTTATATTATCATAATTTTATTGTTTTATCAATGTATTTCACTAAAAAAAATGGACCATTGCATATTGCAATGATCCATAAAAAATTATAGATAATATGATTTAAATTTTTCTTTTTTAAACATCCACCACATCCTAATTTTAAATCGAACCGGTAATTTAATCGTTATATCATTTTTTTCTCTACATTTAATTTCCTCCTGAATATACTGTTTCCCAACCATTTTGATTGCTTCTTCAAATTTCATTATTTTCCCCTTTCTTAATCTTAATTTTTCCCTACATTATAAGAATAGTTAATTTTAAAAAAGGGGAAACGAAATAGCTTATTTAATTTTAATTTTTACAGTTTTCTTTTTGTTGGTACCATCCGTAGACATTACTGTAATTATTACAGTTTTCTTCTTTCCTGTTTTCTTGGCTATTACTTTACCAGAAGATGATACAGTGGCATATTTTGTATTGCTACTCTTCCAGATCAGTTTCTTGTTTGCTCCTTTTGAAGCTTTTACCTTTGCTGTCAATTTTAAAGTTTTACCAGCCTTCACTGTTTTCTTTCCTTTAATGGAAATACTCTTAACAGAACCTTTCATAACTTTAATCTTATAGGTTGCCTTTTTATTACTTCCATCCTTAGCAATGGCTGTAATTGTTACTGTTTTACCTGCTGCCTTTTTATTAACCTTCACAACACCATTTTTATCTACTGTCGCAACTTTTTTATTACTTGTTTTCCAAGTAACTAATTTGTTTTTTGCATTTTTCGGTAAAATGCTTGTTATTAATTTGATGGATTTGCCAGCAGCAATTTGCTTAGAAATTCCTTTAATTGCTATTTTTTTAATAGTTTTCTTAGATTGTTGTGTGTTTTTTTTATTGTCTGTTTCCTTTTTTTGTTCTATTTTTATACTATTATCTTTTTGTACTAAATCAACATCTCCTTCATTTAAATTAATATCTTTTTTAATATCAGTTTCATCTATTTTAGGATTTGTTGCTAAAGCTGTAGCAATATTTATTTTTTCTTTTCCTTCAACTTTAATCGTGTATCCATCTATTAAATATGCAATCAATCTAGCTCCATTTTTATTATTATAAGTATAAAAATATCCATAATCTTTATATATATTTTTTGTACAATCTTCTATATTGGAAAATGTATTAACTAATTTTCCATTTTTATCATAAACATGTAGTTTGGCTTTTCCATCAATTTCTATTACTTGAATTTTATTAATTTCATTAGATGTTGTTTTATAATTTGAATAACGTGTTTTTTGCGAATTCATATTTAGTGTATTTTTTTGAAGTTCTTCCCAAGTATAGGTTTTATTATTTAACAATACATTAAATTTGGACAAATTTACAAATATACGTTTCAAATTAATTGTTTGTTTTGTTTTAGCAATATACATAGTATCTTTTCCCATAAATGTTATGTCAGATAACTTTAAATTATCATATCCATCTAATTTAATTGTATTAATTCCTAAACAATCGTGAATTGTAATATCTTTCCCCTCATTAGGGTTAATTAAATAAATATCTTCTCCTGTTTGTCCATCTAATTTTTTATTCCCTAATTTACCTGCAATAATACAATCATTTCCAGAAGATCCCGTTAAATCATCTGTACCATTTCCACCATATATAGTAGTATTTACTTTCAATATATCACTAACATTAAAGTTTATTGGTGCAGTAATCGTATCATTTTTGCTTGTTCCAACCATAACTCTACCTTTTGGAATTAACCATCCTTTTATAGCTGTTATTAATATTTTACTAGGTATTTCTTCTGGTTTTTTTAAATTAGAAAGTATTTCATATAAATTAGATGAAAAGAAATTATTTTTTATCTTTTTAGAAAATACATATTGTGGAACATATGTTGTTGTTTTAGTAAACTTTATTTTGTTATTATTTACTTCTTCTAATGATGTTAAAATTTTATGCGTATACCCACTTGCTGGCGTATTTTTATCACCCCATATACTATTATCTTCATATACCTCATTATTAGCTGTTTTGTTTTCAACTAATTTATAACTATCTTGACATGTATGTTGAATAATATCAGAAAGTGTATATTTACTTTTTTGGTCTGTAAAATTTACTACACTGGTTTTATCAATTCCCTCAAAATTTTTTATTTCTTCTGCTTTATACATATATGTAAGATCAGTTACATACCCTACTGCACTATCAAATGTCCATGCTCTTTTTCCTGTTAATATCCCTTCATATCCTGCCAATGCACCACCTAATGAATGTCCTGTAAAACTGATATTTGCATTAGGATATTTTTCTCGAATCTTTTTATAAAATTGTTCTGCCTTATCAAACTGTTCTGATAATTCATTATATAATGCAAACGACATATCTGTATCCCAGTCTGGTCTGAGTGATATGTTTCCATATTTATCTAAAGTGACATCTAATCCTTCGCTTCCTGTATATGAAATAATAATGTCATTTCCATTTTGAAAAGCTGTTCCAACAAATCCTGTATTTTTTTTATCAGTAGATACATCTTCATTGTCATTTTCATAATCTATTATCTTCCAATCTCCAACAAAAGAATTATAAAATTGTCGATATGTCAACTTTGAACCTTTCCATAAAGGCTCGTCATATTTTTTTACACTTTTAAACTTTTTATCTTGTATTTTATAATCATAATATATTGTATCATTACTAATCATTATATCATGAATTGATTTTCCTATATTTTTATCTATATCCTTATTGTAAACAAATTTTGCTAATGCAAGATATATAATTCTTTTATATTCATCCGAGCTTTCAGAAACTTGTTTATTATTTGCATCTACTAATTGTATTTGTTCCAGATCATATTTTTTGTTTTCGTTATTCGTATTATTACAAGATATTGTTCCAGCATAAGACCATAAATCAGTATTAGAAAGATCCATTTTTAAGGCTGGCCGAACACCTACAGATCCAGCTTCAATAGGAACACCTCCGCCAGAATATCCATAATAATCTATATCTGATGCATAATAAGAATTAATTCCTGGAGTATGTAACCACCATAAACAATTTCCATGATCATGCAACATGAAATTAGATAAAGTTCCCATTGCTTTCGCATAGGTACTACTTTTACATTTTCTAGCATTATCATATCCTGATCCATTACTAAGAAATCCATAATTTTTTGCTTTATTATTTGAAGTTTCTTCTTTTGACAACAAAAAGATTTGATCTTTTGTATCGTTCTTGCTTTCTGTTTGATCTGTATTATCAGTTACTTCTTTCTTCTCAATTGCTGCTGCTTCTTCATTCGAAAATGCCTCATTTTTAAAATTTACTTTTGTATAATCTTTTTTTTGTGAATTTTCCATGGAATCATACCCATTCAACCAACTTCTAATAGTGCTACTGCTCCATGTTATAGATTCTATTTTATTATTGTATTTTTGTGCATCTAACACTTTATCAGCTAATAAGAATGCTGTATTTCCATTGACTTCTAATACTCTCCATTTTATTTTATCATAACGAAAATAATGATACGTATCTTCGTCATTCCATCGATAACAACCTTGTTCATTTGAACTATATGTCGCATTTTTCATATTTATTCTTCGATATTTTTTTCCATCAATAGATAAATCCCCATTATCATCCCATTCAGTTGAATTTTTTAATTTTGAATATATTGTTGAATCAACTTCATAATCTTCTTTTGTTTCCCATATTTTTTGATGTGTACCGCTTGATTCTGGTTTATCTACAATTTCCGTTTGCGGATAGCTTCCAAAATAAATACAATCCCACGTAACATTTTGTGTAGAGTCTGAATAATTGTCTTCAATAATCCTTGGACTTTGCACTTCTTTTTTAGTTGCTGCGGATACATTAGTTTCGCTTTTTTTGAAATTAATCGTTTGGATTGGTGTTGTTGATAAGACTGTTGTTGTAATAACCATTGCAGACAAAAATTTTTTTGTTGCTAAACATAATTTTGATAATTGCATATAATTCCCCTTTCTTTATACCCTTTTCAATTGCCCTTTATTAATTTTATATATCTATATTTTAACATTTTATCATCTAATCTTCTACATTTTTTAGAAATTATATTTATTTTCTTGATGATTTGACAAAGTATATTAATTATAGTAATATTTAGAAAGGAACTATTAATATATTTTAGCTCATATAATAATAACTGTAAAAGACCAGCAATATTACATTGCTGGTCTTTTATATTTTTAATATCTCATCATTGGTGTGCTCTCTGGGAGGTTGATTTTATAATAGTCTTCTGTATTATTTTCAGCAATATCTAACTCATCTAAATCTACCATATTAGAAATAAAAGCAGGTGTTGCTACCTTGCTGCACAACAAACATGCAGCTATCTCCAATGAAGTTCGAATTTTAGTTTTTTCTTTTATCTCTTCATATTCTTTGATATTATTCTCTTTAATCAATCAGACCATACCTTTTATCATACATACACAAACGATTGCGGAGCATGACTAACTCCAAAATCCTCTAATGTTTTAGGTTGTATGTACTTTTTTACATTCTCTACTTTGTATGCCACAGCTTTATTTCTATCCTTATAATATGTATCAAAAAAATCCTTAGTAATTCCTGAAAACTCATTTGTTCGATTCCAGATTTCTTCCGGATCATCAACTAGAACCTCTCTAATATCAGCTTCTCCAACAACCTGCATTATGGGAGCGGTTGCATAAATTAACATTTTCTCAATTGGCTTTTTGCAAGCCACTTTTCGGTATTCATATTTTTTTGTTCCGTCCAGAATGCTTTTTGCATACTCTGGACGGATTGCAAATATCGCTACGTTGCTATTTTTCTGCATTTTCTTCTCCTTCCTCTGCCTCTTCTGATCTCGAATTCCATAATAATGCCATAGCAAAAGCTCCAAAAATTATTACGTGTGTTGTTGGGCTGTCAAATTCTGTTAACATACAATATAGTGCTAAAATAGCATATGCTATTAAACCAATATCACGTTTTTTGAAACAATATACATATCCAAACAAAATGGAAAATAAGATTGCAAAATACGAATTCACATCACTATCTGGATAATTTTTATTCAACCGAGCTGAAAAAAGTAAGAACTTGTCTACTAATCCAGTCATTTTTGTTGTACTTTTTTGATAAAAATCTTTATCTTCAAATAATTGATCATATTTCCCTGATTTAATTATGCTTTCTCCTTCGATAAATCCATCAGCAGACTTTAAGGAAACTGAAAAATCGGAAGTTAATTTTCGTCCTTTTTTGTCCTGATATTTTGGCATACCCTCAGATGTTTGACCAGCTCCAAAAGGAGCTTCAAAAGCATATGTTGCAAATATCTTATCTTTACTGTTTTCTATTACTACATTCTTAAATCCTTCCATTTCATTTTCTGTAAATCTATGCGGATACAGATATTCTTCTTTTCCTGAAAAAGCAGCAGTTAAAATTCCATTGTTTGATTTGTATTTTAGCTCACATTCTGGAGTGTATATATAAAAAACATCCACTCCTTTTGCGTATTTTTCATATTCTGCAGCTGTTAATTCAAATTGTGTAACATTATCTGCATAGTCATACTTTATTTTTCCTAATTCCTTCTTTTTCGTAATGTTTTTGACATTACATTCATATTTCTCATATCCATTTTTAGTTACTTTTAATTGATCTACTGAACATTCTTTACCATAAAAATTACGATCATTTTCTAACTTATCTCTGTTAAGATTAATTACTATCATCGTAATCAATGGGAGTAAGAACAAGATGATCAGTGTATATTTTATCCATATTTTTTTCATTTTTTCTCCTATCTTTTACTTTATTCTCAAATTACCAATCAAAAATCAAGAAAAGCACTCCGAGAGGAATTCCAAAGATAACTGTATAAACAAGATCTAAGAGAACTAAAAATACAAAGAGAATCATACCATAAAGAGTAAAATAACCAGATTTTTCTCCTTTTTTGTTGTAATATAAATCTGCTGCCTCATTCATCATCTTGTCTTTCCGATCATATTTTTCTACTTTATCTATAGAATACATGTCGGAATCTGGATATAATCTATCATATTTTCCCGGCGTAATCAGACTCTCTCCCTTTACTTTTCCATATGTATTTGTTTCATTGTTCTTTATTAAGAAATTGGTACAAACTTTCTGTTTCTTCCAGTCATGATAAATGACATGATTATGTGAATCTGTTCCATATTCATTCACAAAGATTTTATTTTTACACTTTTCCCAAATATCTATTTTCATCTTCTTCAATTCTTCTTTTGAAAAACTTACTGGATAAAAATGAATCTGATTACCTGTCATTGTTGCATTAATCTTCCCTTTATCAGATTGATAAGAATATTGACAATCCTTTGCATACATAGTTACTTCATCACAATTAGCCACATATTTTTTGTAATCTTTTATACTTGCATAAATCTTATTTCCGTTATGTGTTATATAGTAAAATACGTTTCCCTTTGCCTTCCCCTTCCTAAATTTCTTTGAAGAATAAACAATTTGTTTTGAACCATTTTTATCTATTTCAATATCATCCAATTTAATATTCTTTGCATAAAAATTTCGATCAGTTTCCCAATCATTTCTTTTGTAATTGATGTACACTCCCAAGAAATATCTGCTCAAATACAAAACATTGAAAGCTATAATCAGGATTGCAGCTATAATGTATGCTATGACTTTTTTCATTCGTTTTTTTCGTTTCTTTTCTTTTTTATCTTTACTCATCAGATCACCTCCTACCTTCATATCTCTCAAGCTTAACATCGATTGCATAATTGAAATCAGATTCAGAAAGGTCCAAATATAATTGCAGTGTATTCAAACAAATTTGAACATCTGCCATTTCCTCAATGCATCCTGCATTATTTCTCATTGACTCTTTTCCTCGCATGATCTTTGTTAAATGTTTCGTTAATTCGCTCATTTCCTCGATACACACAGCAAATAGTTCATTTTGACTATGGTTCTTGGCATAATCTATATGTATCTTTTTCCGTTTTTCATCCGACATGATTTTCGCATGACCTTGAATCTTTTTATCTAATCGTCTTTCAAATTCTTTTTCTTTCATACGAAATGCACCTCCGCCTGTTCATCTGGCCATATGATTCTCCAAAATTTATCATATCGTTTCTCCAAATTAACTATTTCTTCAAAAATCCATTGATTGATATGTTCTTCTCGTCCATCTTCTGTTGGCTTAAAGGTCTTAATTTCAATTCCAAAGTCTTCCTGTTCTAGTCCATCTGCCCGATCATCCGGAGATAATGCCAATACTTTACTAATCGGCCTGATGTTAAATGACTCTCCTAATCCTGCTAATAAATGAGAAGATCTTGCATTATTATAATAAGCTTCTAACTGTCCTCTACTTGATCGTGTGGAATCCTCACTCCAAAATGAATGAAGTTTTCTGTATTTACATTCCAGAATAATACTGCCAAGATAAACATTTCGCTCTTTGTCATATACATTAAGTACAATATCCGGGCGGTTATGATTCCTGTGATCCCCATGCTGCTTTGCAATGTATAATGGGTGATTGATATCCGTAGCTTCTTTCTCTAATGGCAAACATTGATCATAAACCACATCAACCCTGATTACCGGGTTTGAAAAGCGGACCATAGTACCTTCTTTTAAAAACGGAAAAAATACTTCACCTTTTAGATCAAAATTCCAATCAGAATATTCCAGATCTAATTTTTCAAAGCAAAAATGACATACTTTGAAAAAACACCACATTTCATACAGATAGCTGCTTCTCTTCCATGTATAATCAAATTCTGGATTCAAATGAATCTGTACTTCATTCTGCTTTAATTCCATATGCATCTGATAAATGGTATTGTAGCGTGTATCAAGAATAAATGAATGTGGAATATAAGGTCCGGATAGTTTCCCAACTTTTCCAAACCATTCCTGAGCTTTTAAGATTGCAGTTACCTTTTTTAATTTTTCTGCTGTTTCTCGAAATTCTAAAAGCATTTCTTTGTTACTTTCTTCTTCCATATTAAAAGATTCCGCATTATCAAGAATAGCAATAAATTCTACCAGTTTATCATCGTATTCCTGGAGCATATTTTTTAATAAGCGATTTTCCTGAATGTCATAACATGTCCTTTTGACTGGAATCTTCCATCTGGCATCGCATCCAGATCTTGTTGCGTATCTTCTCATGGTTGCTGCATCAAAATTACGTTCATTGTTCTTCTGTAAAGATACATTTTCATATTCCGTAACAATCTCGCATTTTGGATTTTCAGCAATATTCATTAAAGCCATGATCACACGTTTTGAATACTTTTTCAGAATCATGAAATCATATAGAATTCGTGGAGGAATTTTTATGTTTTTATTACCAATTCCAATATTTTTCTGAATAATGTCCTGAGCTAGTCCACGAACTTCTTTTTCCAGATCATCTTTCATCATTTTCCATTCTTTTTTAGACATTGCTTTGGGCAGGATGTTTAGCACCCCATAATACCATTTTTCATTGCAGTAAATTGACATTTTAAAAGAGTCAACTCTTAATGTATCTGTTGTGCTGTCGCTGGAACATAATAAAAAGCTTTCTGGTGATACGGTACGATATAACCGTCCCTCTTCATCTTCAAACAGGTTCTTATCATCATATGGCATGACATCCAATGCTTCCAGATATAACCTTGCGTTTTTATCTGCTGAATCAAATAATACTTCTAATGTCTCATTTTCTTCTGCTGCCAAAGTATAAAATCCATTTTCCCATATATCACGTTCATTCATACTGAACTTAGAACCAACACTTTCCTTATAACCAGGAAAGCGTTGGATAAGTTTTAAGGTAAATGGAGTCCTAGATACAATATCCATATGCCCCTAACTCCTTTTGTTTTTCGCTGATTACTTTTCTACATTTCTTAAAATCTGATAGCTCGCTATATTTATCAAAGATTTGATTAAATCCTGTATTACTTTTTCCATTCAGCAGTCGCCCAATCTGAATTTCTGGTCCGCGAACCTTTGTTAATATTCTCTGTGCAATCTGATAATCTAATGCTACACCTTTATTAAATCCATTAATCTCTGTCTTAGGAAGATTATTGATGTACATTTTAATAGCTTTTACAATTCGTGGTCCGACTCCATATTTAGCACTGGCTGACTGTAAAAGCTGGTGAATTTCCCACAATAATTCTTGCACCTTATCTGCTTTAATATCAACATCTTTATTGATTAACGCATCATATTCATCTTTAGACCATGTTGGTGTGATCAGACTTGCATATTGCTTCTTTGTCCATTCTTTCGAATAATCCAGAACATCTAATTCAATTACATTAGCACGATCCAGTACCTTATCAGAAAAATGATATGTAGATTCATCGATGTTAACTGTTCCAATAAATCGGATATTATCCCCGATGATAATCTTGCTTGGATATGTTGCTGAATTATATAACTGTCCGGCATACTGACTATCATATAATTGTAATTCTCTCTGATTTTCTGGACGTTCTAATAATGATAAGAACTGGCTGAAATAATGTTCAACTCTTGCAAGATTCATTTCATCAAAGCAGACAATAAATAATTTTCCTTTATTTTCTTCCTTTTGTGCATTGACCAGAAAATCAACGAATCCGGTATCTGATGGACGATAAACATTATGAACCAGATCAACATATCCAAGCAGATCGGCATCATCATTCCAAGATGGTCGCACTGGAACAAACAGTAATCGATCATCTTCCAGGTTATTTCTGATTCCTAATGCCCTTGCATAAATTTCAACTAAAGCAGATTTCCCAGTACCACTAAGTCCGGATAGAATTACAAGATTGCTGCACTTGATTGCTGTATGTACATTGACAAAATCTTTCATGTTATAGAACAAGTTTCTCTTCTGACTGTGATAATCCATCATCTGAATTAGTAACTCATCACTGTATTCTTTTGTATTAACCTCTTTTAATTCTTCCTGAGCATCATTAACTGTCTCTGTAAAACTCTCTGCCTTTTCCTGATTCTGTTTTGTTACTGGTTCTTTTTTCTTTGCCTCTAATTTTTTTGTTCTTTCAACTTCTGCTTTCAAAATTTGATCTTCAATCTGTTTATAAATCGTTTCCGGAACAAAAGCTAATGTTGGATTAGCATCCACATCATAGACAATCTTTTCTGCCTGATCACTGATATCAATTTTCAATAGTTCCTGTCCTTCTTTTTCTAAGATCAATCCTCGCTGCGAATTATATCGGCAATTTGCAATCTTCCCGATCACATACAATTTCTGATTCTGATTTTTCCAGATTACAAATGATGGCTGATTCTCTGTTGCATCGTATCCATAGATACTTCCTAATGGCTGTTTTGCTTTGATACAATCACAAAATTCATCTAATGTATTATAGTTTCTGTATAAGCTCCACTGACTTTCCAGTTCCCATTCTCTTACGATCTCATCTGTAGCAGCAGAAAACACCGGAACTCCTTTAAAATATTCATCTTCATTAAATTTTACTGGCTTATTAACAAGATGAACTTTTGTCATTCTTTCAAATTCGCCATCATTTGCTTTGAAATTATAGATAAACAATTTGTCATAGATATGATCCCAGAACTTTTCTACCCTTTCTTCATCTGAACGATATTCATCATCAAATTTCTGATCATTCTCAAATGAATTCATATATCCAGTAAATAATTTATCTGATTTATAGTCGCTCATCATTGACTTAACAACATACTGTATTGCTGACTTTGTATTGATAAACACACCTTTTCTTTTTGTATCTTTTTCAAGTGCCAGTGTCCCTATAATCTGCATATCTTCCTGATTCATAGCCTGTCCCCTCCTTGTAATTTCTTTTGTAATGCTTTCCAGTCCCTAGCCTGTAATATTTTTTGGTTAGCATACTTTTCTGCAACCTTGATTAAATCTGCATGTGTAAGCCCACTTCTGATGTACCAGATTTGATCAAACACTGTTTCTGTATAAATCTTTTTATTTAACTCTTCAAGATCCGTTAGAAAATAGATATTATATCCTTTGATCAAAACATCTGCCGGATTTTTTGTAACACATAATACTTTCGGATTTGAAACTCCTGATGTTTTTGATAAAACAATGTTCTTCTTAGGCTTATATTTTCCTCTTATTTTTTCTTTTAATTTGCTGTTTTCAACACTTAATGCAATGATTCTGTCATTATATTCTTTTACTGCAGTATCTTTTCCCTGTTTTGTTTTTTCATTTTCTCTGATCAATCTTCCATTTTCTTTCTTAACTCTGTTATTTTCTTGTTCCAGGTTACTGCATTTAATTTTTAAATTCTGAATGTTTTCTTTATATTTCTTTCCACGATTTTTCCAATTATCTATTTCCGCTTTTAACTTTTCATTTTCTTTTTTTAATAAATTATCCTGAACATTTACATCATCTTTTTCAGAAGTATCTTTTATTTCTTCTGAATCATTTTTTGTATTGTCTTTTGGTTTATTTTCTAATTGATTGAAGTATTCCTCAATTTCTTCATGGGAATCTGGATCTGTTATCCATCTCACTACGTTGTATAGCAAATATGTCTCATCATTTCGATCCTCTGCCATTTTTATCATTGCTTCAATTAATAGTTCATAATTATGTTTTCCACCTTTTCGGATTTTTCTGTTTAAAACAACATCGTTATTAATAAATTCGACTTTTGGCCGCCATTTCTTATCACTTCGCTGATTAGCGATTCCAGGAACCCAAAAGCCACGAAACCACACTTTATTAATAAGGATTTTATAATCTTCTGCATTCATGTGGTTCAGGATCTTTTTTACAAGTTCGCATTCATTCACGTCACATCACGTCCTTTTCCTTGTTTTCTTTTGTCAGCTTATTTCAAGAACATCTATTCTTCTCTAACATCTGATCAACTTCTTTTGTTACATCTACACAACTGATTTTTTTAGGCCATGTTTTTAAGATAATGCAAGAAATATCTATCTGTGCAATACAACTTCCATCGTTCAGTTCTAAATATTTGTAAACAAAATAATCTCCGAGACCTTTATCAATAGATTCCTGCTCAATTTTTAATATACATGGCATATCAGTGCTATATCCGACTCCAAATCCAGTAACATACACTCTTTCACCATATTTTTCATAGAACTTCTTTAATGGTTTCATTGTTTTGATCCATTTTCCGCTTCTTTTCTTTTCTACTTCATTGGTCTTAATCTTTGATTCATCTCTTATAATCGTTTTATGTTCTTGATCTTGAATATGAAAGATAGCTTTTAATACTTCTGCTGCTTCTTTGCAAAGACTTGTCTTTTCAATTTTTCTTCCGTCCTGAATTGCCTGATCTAACTGACATAATTCATCGATCATCTTCTCTATTTCTTTTTTTGTTTCCATAATAAGCACCTCCGTTCCTTATATTTTTAATTAGGATTAATTAATTTTCTGCTACCAGCAGATTTCGCCTTTGCGAATTATTTCGATGCTTTCTTATTTTTACACAGACTGCTTATTTGACCATTGACGATGATTCTGTTTTACAGTCTTCTAAAACGGCAGTAGAGAGCTGTGGTTTGCCGCCTTTCATTGACAATAATTCCGTTTCTTTAATCGTATAGACCATTTTCAGTAATTATACTTACAATCATCTAAATAATATTCTTAGAAAAACCTAAATTTATCCTTTTGATTACTCTGTGCTACATAAATACGTTTGATTTTCTGTCCAATATATAATTTGTCTAAAATATCCGTAATCTTCTTATCTTGTTCTATTTTCTCTTCATCAGGTACTTCATGTGTATAATCTCTATCGTACTCTGGCTCTGGATTTGTGATATGAAACATTAACATTCTTTTATCATTATCAATATAATTGTCTGAAAAATCCATTGGAAGATCACCAACACGAACACCAATACAAGATGATGGGCGAATATTATCTGGAAGATATACACTCATCCCCGTAAATGTTTTATCATATAGTTGGTCCTCTCCTATTTCTCCAGTCAAAGTTGCTTGATTTTCGAATTCCACAACAATTTTTATCTCTTTATACTCATCTATTCTTATAATATTAAGATCATTAATAGCTTCCTGAAATTTTGATCCAGTATTTAGTTCGAAAGCAATGGACCGTAAACAGTCGTAGTTAAGATTCATCCGTACACTGAACGCAATCACATTTTCAATCTCATCATAATATTGCTTGTCTAATTTATCTTCCATATAAGCACGAATTTCATCTGCTGTTGGATATAAAAATCTGAAATGATAATGAAATCTTCCAGGACGATTTATCAAATATTGACTTAAACTTTGAATCTCATTACATGTAATCACAAACAGTTTCTTTCCTGCACTTACTCCGTCAAATAAAGATAGCATCTCTGCTTGACAATTATATTTCTTATCGTTAAAAATCTTATCGTATTCATCAAACAGTATCATGACTGTTTGCTCAATTTCTTCAAGAAAGTTTGCGATTCCCTCATTATATTCATTAACCAATATAACAGGTATCCCTTTTTTTCTTGCTTTCAATCCTAAACACTTAGAAAAAAGTGACTTTCCAATTCCTTTATCTCCACTTAAAATCACTCCAAGATTTCGATTCATCTTATCCATGGCATTCAACACTTTCTTGACTTTATCTAAATGTTGACCATAAATTTTTGTTTCTGGAATCTCAAAATCGTGTGCTTCTAGCAAAGAAAAAGTTCTTGTATCTGGATCATAATCCACCCGATAAGTTTTTGGTGGTAATTGATCATACGTGGTAATCGCATTATTAAAAATTCTATATCTTTTACCTGATTCTACAATATGCATCAAACATTCCTCTTTTCTTATGATATTTTATATTGTTTACTTTTTGCGACCTTGCAAATCTCGTAACGACGAGCGGTTTCAATATATTTTTACTTCTACTTTTCTTATTTTGATAAAATTATTGAAGTTATTGTAATATTTTGATACATTTTTTGTCATAAACATTAACGTTCATAAGAGATGTCCAATTAACTTATCTTGCAAATTCTTTAGCAAATTTCTTCGCTCTTGTTTCAGTCAACTCATGATAATGATGTTCTAATCTCCATCTTGATACATCTACCTGCCAGTTTTCATATAAGTCCATATGCAGTCTTAATAATGCTGCTTCTGTCTTTTCTCTTTCTTCTAAAAATTCAAGTGCTTTATTCAAATAAGGAATAATATCTGCAAACTGAATCTTCGTACCTCCAATATATACATTTCCAACCTTTTTGGTTCGAATCACGTATCGGATTAAGACACTGTTTAAATATGTCATATCAAGGTATTCTCCCTCCCTAATTTCCATATTGGCAGTAGAATTTACCGTATATTTTTTACGTTCAGAAATAAAATACTGATATTCTGTAGCACTATTTGCGACATGATCCAAAGATTGATGATATCCTTTCATAGAATCACTTCGGGAATCATAATATGTCTCATCTTTTGTCTCAAATCTATAGTTTTTGGGTAGAAATTTTTTTAATGCTTCTGTATCTGATGCAGCATTTTCTCTCTCCATTACCTGTTTTATTGTTGGATCATGCTCATCATCTAATGTGAATCCAATAAGTCGATTATTTAATACTCGAATTTCTTTTTTTTCTAATTCCATTTCATCCCATAAACAGGTAGACTTTTTGATAACATGCCCTATGTTTGTAATATTCGGTCTAATTGGCGTTTCAATGGTTTCAAACTCGATATCAAGAGGATATTTTCTCATAAATACATCATAATATTCGGTTTTATCCACTTTATTTATCTTATAAAATTTGAAATCTTTCAATGATACATCACGAGTACGATTAGCTTCTCCACGTCCACGATTATTGTTCCAGACACCACCTCTCCATCCATATCCATAGCCGTTATCATCTCTTGTAATCCTCATTAAAGTTAAAATGGTATCTCCCTTTTTCATAACTTCATGATTTGTTCTTTTTAGGATATCTTCTAGTGTTCCGAACCGATCATCTTCTAACCATCCATCTGCCATACTATAGATTACATAAGGATTTGACTTCATAATAGAACCTATCTTTGGAAGCTTTAAGATTTTCCCTTGATCAACTATTCCCTGTAATATCGCAAAAATAAAGTATCTTCCGGCGATCTCTTCTTTTTGAGAATTGCGAATGTTTTCTTCATCTTCACTTGCAATCTCTTTTGTCTCTGGCTTCAAAAACATATTTTCATCTTTAACCTGAACTTTATCATCGTCTGTCCATCCAATATAAAGATTCTCTCCATCCCTGATCAAAATTGCTATTGTGTTTCCGTGAAGTAATTCATATTCTGATAACATGTTATTTCGGATTTCGGACTGGCAGCGAATTGTTCCATCCTTGCTGATTTTTACTAAGGAGATGGATTTCGGACCAGGTGCAAACATATTCATAAAATCATCTCGAATTTTTAATAATTCCTCAAATGTATGTTTACTATATTTTGATCCGTCAAAATCATAAATTGCTGCATATCTTCCCAATTCTTCATTTAAAAATCGGATTTTTTGATATAGGACAACTGGATCTTCAATATTTGCATGTTTTCCTTTTCTTAGCGGAACAAAAGTTACAGTTTCTCCCCAATAGCAACGAATGGCATATAACTCTGTATCATATATAAATAACTGTCCTTCCAGTTCTGCTTTTTTTGATTCTAATTCTTCTTTCTTCTTATTTATTAATGAGATGGTATCTGCATATTTTGCTTCAATTTCCTGTTTCATTCGTTCAATCTCTGCTGCTTTTTCTTTCTGCAGATTTTTAAGTTCATCCTGTTTATTTTGAATCTCTTGTTTTTTTGTATCAATATTTGATGTAAGATCGTTTCTACATAAATTTTCATTTTGAAAGATTGCTGGCAGCGTTGTTTGAGCTGTTCCTCCCTTGCCTGCTTTTAAAGATATTAAGGACTGATCATCTAAGTTTTTAAATAATGTTGAAGTAATATAGTCTTTTGGAGTGACAAAACAGAATGAGCCATAATGAAGGACTGCTAAAATATCGTCTTGATATAAAAGATTCCATGGCAATTTCATCTGGTCTAAATAATTCTGAATTTTAACAATTTCTCCATTTACGTCTACTAACGGTTCATGTGTGTATCGACCCGCACATCCCATAGAATATCCTTTATTCAAATATTCTTTGATTTCGTTGTTTATTTCTTTTGACTGATTATTTTTTCCCCAATAATCTTTGTCATATAACTGATCAATCCAACAATTTCCTTTTGTTTCTTGTAATCTAAAATTTATGAAACCTACAATATCAAAAATTGCGGTGCCAATTTTTTTTAATCTTCTGCTCATCTTATTGTCCTCCTATTCCTTTGTTTTTTCTGTTTCATAACAGATTCATCTATATGAATATATTCGGCAAAATCTTATTTTTACTTAATTTGCAACCTATAAAATGTATTCCACTTTCTATTTTTCCTTATTTTTACTATATATCTCTTTTTCGTGATATTTTATCTCCTTTTCTAAACATTATGTCTTATTTAGAAGATATTTTGTTTTGGACTACAATTTATCCAAAAACAAAAATTTCGGAAATATCAAATTGATGTAAAACCATATCTTTATCAATTTTCTGCCACATAGCAGATTTCGCTATAGCGATTCTTTTCGATGTTTTCTTATTTTTACACACTGCCAAAATATTTTGGTCCTTTGGGATCCACATATTTAACACAGCTCTAAAACGTAGAGGCGACATTGTATTTGTAGAGAATCCCTTTGGAATCCACATATTTAACACAGCTCTAAAACCTCTTATCTATACGTAGTACGGCAGTTTATCCTTTGGAATCCATAATAAACACAAACCATTTATCTGTATTCCGAAAAATGTATTTGCAAGTATTCCAAAATCCGATAAACTTGAAATAAACGTTCTGGATCATTCTTATATCTTTCCTTGATACTCTCATATCTTTTTTGATATCCGATATAGTCTCCATCACGATTCACGCATAGATCTGCAAGCCATAAAAGTGCTTGCTTTCTACTTGGGTTCTCTATAAATCTTCCATGACAACTAATTAATTCGCAAATTTCTACATTAAGTCCATTTCTCTTCAAGATTTCTGCACCTAATCTTCCGTGATCCGTACCTTTGGGATTGTCAATATATCCTATATCATGTAATAAGCCAGTCAAATAAAGATCTTCTGTCTCTTCCTTACTCCAGTCATGAGATTTCGCATAGGCAAATAAGAAGTTTGCAACTCCAATACTATGCCTAATTCTGGATTCTTTTAAACACCCTTCTGCTGCTCCGTACTTTGCTACAAGGATATTTTTCATATGATTACAAAATGCTGCGTTTTCCCCAGTACATTCATATTTCCTATTACATTCTATACATGAATCCTTTATAAAATCACATGCTTCTGATTTATCTGAAATGGTTATTTCCCTCATATCTGGTCTTGTAAATTGCATATCTTCTTATCTCCTTTCATATATTTTAAAATTACTTAATAATTAGATTGAACATCCAATTGATTATTATTCCCAATATTCCAATCGTAAAATAGGGTAAAAATATTGAATTTCTTTTATTTGGGTTGAGATAAGTACAAAAAGATAAGAACCTATTTCTCTTTTTGGCTTCTTCTGGATACCAACTGCTGTCTGAAAACATCCAATCATACTGTCCTGGTCTTTTGTTACTTTCACCTATAATCTCTCCCTCTAGTGTTGATGTTCTTATTGGTAATGAATGTATGACTTCTTGTCCTTTGTAATCTTTATATTTGCTTTCTGTACCTACATTAGCAAATATTTTATTGCTGCATTCTTCATAAATAAGCTTTTTTATTTCTTCAACATCTTTATCGTTATATGTTTTTTCTATTACCGGTTTTGTAAGAGTAATTTTTGCTTTTATTTTTCCATGATCAGTCTCATACGAAAACTCAAAAATTATATAATACGCAACCGTAGTCTTTACAAATTTGTCTGGGAAACATTTTTGATATTCTTTTTCAGATAATAACAAACGTTCATCTTCAAAATCGTAGCTACGATCATATACATATTTAATTTCTCCCATTTCTATATACTTTTTAATATTATTTCTTGCAATTTCAAACTTTTTATAACTTACATTCGTAAGTTCTATCTTTTGAATATCTATAGTTTTTCCATAAAAATTTCTGTCTGTTTCTAGCTTCTTTCGTAAACCGCTTATTACAATAGTGACTATATAGGGGATTGTATAAATAATTCCAATTATAATATAATACTTAACCATCGAATTTCTCCTTTCATAATCTGCTGCACCTAGCAGCTCTCGCTTTTGCGAGCAGTATCGATAAAATTCTTATTTTTACACAGTCTGTTTATTATTTGACCATCGACAATGATTCTGTTTTATAGACTTCTAAAACTATGTTCGTAATATGCAACAAATGGCTAATCATCGACAATGATTCTGTTTTACAGACTTCTAAAACCCAATCAAACGATCATCGTCATCTAACAATCATTTACAACGATATTTTTTACAGGCTTTTAAAACAATAGATGTATTTATTGTACCGTTATATTAACAATGATTTTTTTCAACTCTTCTTGCAATTTAACTCATAATCATTGATGCAAATCTCATAAATGCTTTTGCAATAAAATATATTGTAAATAGCATAGAAACACTTGAAATTAATACATCCCCACTAAATATTTTTCCAATAATATATTTCATCGTCACTGATAAATAAATTACAATAATCAAACAAAGACAAGCTGCTATCATATAAAGTAAAATAAATTTCATGTCCATCGTTAACATAGAATTTTGATTAACGATCATTTCTGTAATCAATCGAATAGTGAAAATAAGACCTATTGTGAAATACAATGTAAAAATATTGTCTGCTCTACGCATATCGAGTCTGGAACAAAATGATAAAAACCTATTCTTTTTTCTTTGCGTTTGTGGATACCAACTTTCATCATAGAAAAGGTAATCCCATTTTCCAGATTCTTTATTACTCTCTCCTGTGATCGTTCCATGCATTGTTTTTGTATCAATATCAATGTTATGTACAACTGTTTGACCTTTACAATCTTTGTATTCAAAATGACTTCCAGGCACTTTAGCAAACACCTGTTTCTCGCATCTCTTAGCAATTAGTTTCTTGTATTGTTCTATATCTTTCGGATTATAATATCTTTCTATTGTAGGTTTATAAGATTCGATGGTTGCTTTCATTGATCCATTAGTTGACTGATAAGAAAAAATAAACTCTGGATAATATGCTGTAATTGATTCAACCGTTGATTCTAAAAAATATCTATCGTATTCCTGTTTTGATATAGCATATACAACATCTTGACTCTTTCCTTTTTTGTAGAAATATTGAAGCTCTCCATCTTTGTTATATTCACTAAAATCAGAAGCTTTCATATCAATTGGTTTATATCTGACTTTTACTAATTCAATATCTTTAGGAGAAATCTCCTTTCCATAAAAATTTCGATCCGATTCTAATTTCTTTCGTAAACCGGAAATTACAAATGAAATTAAAATAGGAATACACCATAATATGCTGACAATAATTAAAATTAAATCTTTCATAATACCCCTCTAATCTCTTTCTGATGGCCAATAATTTTCGGAAATTCTAGGAATCCAATCCTCTTTAACTGCCTTGATCATTCCATTAGGAACGCAGAGTTGATACGATCTTTCAAAAGCTTCTAATGCCTCCGGTGTTACTTTAAGCATCTCCTCTTTTGATAAAATTGCTTTTTTATATCTTTGTTAAAAATATTCGATAAATCTAACATAGAACGCCCTCCTTTTCGCTGCCTTTCTTTTACCAGCAGATCGTATCGTTTATCAAAATTCCCTTATAGGTAATCTTCCATCCTAATTTTTTAAATATCTCCAAGGCTGCATCTGCTTTTTCCTTTAACTGTTTTGCTTCTTCTTGTTGTATATAAAACAATTCTGTATCTTTTTCTATTTTTCTTTTCCTTTCTTCTCCTGTCTCTATTGCTATCATTGTCTTTCTAAGTAAACCATCATGAATGGAATGATAAACTTTGAAATACCTTTTTATATGTGTAATTGGATTTTTTGTGTGATAAGGTTTTTCATATAATAAATGAGCCAAATCAATAAAAGCCTTTAGATTCTTTTTATCAATAACCTTTTGGGTTAGCTCTTTTACTTTATAAAGTCGTTTTAAATAATCTTTTTCTGCATCAGCCATGAAAGGTTTTATGATTCCATGATACCGAACAGTAATTCCCTGCCAATCCACAGGACTATGAAATTCAATACTGTATTTTCCTTTGGAATATATGACACATCCATGTGTAATTTCCTTTGTTGTATTCTGAAACAATTCATTATCCTGATACATTTCATCAACAATGCATGAAAAAATATCAAGAATCTCTTTTATATTATGATCGTAAGATTTTCCATAAATGGAAAGCAACATTTCTCGATCACCCATCAATGAGATCAGGCTTTCGAAACCCTTCGACAAATTGATTCTTTCTAATGTTCTGTCATATTGATCAATGATTTTTTGTTTTCTTTTTTCTACATATTGATATAATTGATCTTTTGCTCTCATTGACGTTCCCACTTTCTCTATTAATCAAAAAATAAGCCATATCCAAATTGTACATTTAGCTCGCCATTCCAATCTCCATTGATTGGTTCAATTTCCGATTCTGTTAACTTATATGTGAAATCCTCTGGCATAGATAATGCGATAAAATTCATAATAAGTTTTGCACAATCTTTCAAATTGTTAACATAATAACGATCACGGTCTTTCTCATATTCGATTCCCTTAAAACATCCCGCTTTATTTAGAATTTCAAAATCTGTTTCATCAATATATGGGGTCTCATAATCTGTCCAAACATTACTGTAATCATCAGACAAAGGTTTTGTACAATTCTCATAATCTTCATCATGAAATGCAACTCCTAATTTTTTGCAGCTGTCTTTATATGCTTGTCTGATTTTGTGTACATCGTAATTACAATCAAATAAAAAGTCTTCTGACTGTTTATGCCCATCCTTTGACCAATCGCCTAATACTAACTTATAAACCATCTTAATCTCCTTTTCTTTGTTATCTAATCTATTATTTTGATATTCGTCTGGAAAAGCTAATCAATAGAAAATATAAAAAACATAAAACGAGAATGATAATAAATTGATTGTTATTTGATCAGCTGATCCAGATTTTTACTGTCCCTGACAGTTCCTACTTTAGTAGGCACATTCGATAAACTCTTATTTCAACACACCATGTAATCTTTTTGACCATTCGGAATCACCCAATTTTACATGGTTACAAAACTGGTTTAATTACCCTATTTTCGCCCTAATTCATTCGGAATCACCCAATTTTACATGGTTACAAAACGAATGCTGTGTGTACATATAATTGGAATAACATTTGAAATTGTCCAATTTTAACGTTATATAATTCTATCTTACATTCATAATTTATTGAAACCTCACACAAATAAACTAACAAGTGTACGGTGTAAAATTCATTAACTTAATTTCTGCACCAGCAGATTTTGCCTGAGCAAATCAATTCGATAATTTCTTATTTTTACACACTATGTATCATTTGACCTATTGGAATTATCTGATTCAACATAGTTCTAAAGCTCTCATCGTCATCAAGTTACATTAAAAATACTATTGGAATTATCTAATTTTACATAACAAATCATTTGATTAAACATAGTTTCAAAACGGCATGGCTAACAGTATTAACAATGCATTATTTTTAATATTTTTCCTTTTTATCCTAATTTTTACTTGGAATTATTTTAAAAAGACCCACCCACCATAAAAAATTCGATGGGTGGGATAAAAATTGATTATTCTTTTAAAATTTCTTTCATGAATTCCTTTTTAACTCTAACGACCATTTCTGCAAATAATGGATAAGCATCCAGTCGATACTGTGTAACCGGATCCATGTTACCATATGCTTTCAGATACTCATTTCTCTTTAATGCTTCCAAATCTTGCAGATGTTTTCTCCATTCTTTATCAATAGATTTTAACAAAACTTTTTTCTGTTCCTGCAGAATGGTTACTGTATCTTTTCCTTCGTCTTTTTTTCTTTTCATTGCTTCATGAAATTCTTTTTTCATGTTCATTTCTTTTGCGATACGCTCTACAGTTTCTCGATCCATATCATCATTTAGAATCTTTTCTCTTTCATTGTAAATGACTCGCATTTGCACCTGATTTACTTTGTCATAATCAAACAGGTCTTTTCGGTTAGAATAGTATTGTAATCCGATTCTTTTGTGTACTCTTCTAATAATGTTGCCAGAAAAAGGATCTTTTTTTTCAATTTCTTTTACTTTTTTCATTTCTTCATAATAAGATTTTGATAAATATGGATTAATTAAGCGATCTTCTAAAGAAACAAAAAACTGTGTGCTTCCAGGATCCCCTTGTCTTCCGCAACGTCCTCTTAACTGATTGTCAATACGCTTGGCTTCATTATGCTCTGCTCCAATGACAAGTAATCCTCCTGCTGCCCTTGTTTTTTCATCAATCTTAATGTCTGTACCTCTTCCAGCCATATTGGTTGCAATAACTACGTTTCCACTACTTCCTGCTTCCGCAATAATTTCTGCTTCTCTTCGGTGCAGCTTTGCATTTAACAAATCATGTCCAATGTCATTTTCATCAAAAATATCACTTAATTCTTCTGATGTTAAGACACTGGCAGTACCAACTAATACAGCTCTACCCTTATCAATAGCTTTTCTTGTTTCCTCCAAAATTGCCTGATATTTTTCTTCTTTTCGAGCAAAGATTCTATCTGGCAGGTCTTGACGAATTACAGGACGGTTTGTAGGAATTACAGAAATCTTCTTTTTGTAAATTTTTCTGAACTCTCTTCTTTCAGTTTTGACCGTTCCTGTCATGCCGCAAAAATCTTTATATTGACGGAATAGACATTGATATGTAATAGATGCCGCAGTTTCTGATGCTGCATCTATTTCTACTCCTTCTTTCGCTTGTACTGCCTGATGCAATCCATCGGACCATGTGCGTCCTTCTGTGAGTCTCCCTGTAGCATTGTCTACGATAATTATTTCATTTCTTCTGACGATGTAATCAATACCTTTTTTCTTTATAAATCTGGCAATCAAAGCATTGTTTAAGCTGTGTAATATAAACTTATCTAAATGATCCACATTAAAATAATCTTCTGCTTTTTTTACTCCGTTTTCAGTCAGATACACCTGTCCATATTTTAAGTTAAGGATAGCATCGCCATCTACATTAGGGAACTCTCCGACATAAACTGTGTCTTCTAATTCTTCTGTTTCTTTTGAAAGTTCTAATGTTTTTACAAATTTGGCACAACTGATACAAAAACCACTAATAAGTTCTGTATCTGCTGAAATAATAAGAGGTGTCCTTGCCTCATCAATTAAAATTGAATCTGCTTCATCAATAATTGCAAAATCATATTTTCCATTACAAACAACTGAATCTGGATGCATTGCCAAATGATCCTTTAAGTAATCAAAACCAACCTCAGAATTTGTAATGTAGCACACATCACATTTGTATGCTTTTTTTCTTTCTTCTATTGGTGTCTCTGTCGTAATATATCCAACACTTAATCCCAGCATTTCATATACCGGTAATAAAAGTGTGTAATCACGTTCTACAAGATAATCATTTACCGTTAAAACATGTACCTTCTGTCCATCCAATACTTTTGCAAAGGCCGTCATCGGAGAAACAAATGTTTTACCTTCCCCTGTTTTCATTTCAATGACATGTCCCTGGTACATCTTAATCGAAGCTAAAATCTGCACTGGATAAGGTTCAATATTGATTGTACGTCTGGATGCTTCGCTTGCTAATGCAACACTTTTGATTAACCGTTCTTTTTTATTCTTTATATCTCTAACATGTTCAAGCTCATCTGTAAGATCATCTTTTTCTTTAAGCTTTTGACATTCTCTTAATACAGCCTGAACAATCCTATTTTTAACTTGTCTTGCTTCTGCCATTTTTAATCCTCCAATTTATAAAAATTTATTTGCTAAAGTTGCAACTAGAATATCAATTCCATACACAACTGCCATGATCAACATTAAACTGAACAATAAGACAATATATGACACAATACAACTGATGGGTTTTGGATATGTCATCCTAACATTTTTTGCCATATTTTCACTTTTATTTTTTTTCTTCTTTAAATCCATTGTTTTTCCTCCTGACGAACGCCATATACTTCTGCTTTAATCTGATATGCTGTTTCTACTAATACACCAATCACAATAACCAATGATGTACCAAACATTGTTAAGGAAGATAATCCTAAAATAGATGTAATTGCAATCGGTACAATAGAAATTAACGTCAATAAAATAGAATCTAAAAGCATCATTCCTGTCTTTGCACTATGTAAAAATTTTGATGTGTCATTTCCTAAACGCACTCCAGGAATATAGCTTGCTTTTTTCTTCAAATCAATTGCAATTGTGAAAGGATTAAAGGCAATATCTGAATACATAACTCCAAATAAGAAAATTCCGGCACAATATACGATGATTCCAATAATATAAATCGGTTTTGTACTAACAAACCATTTTGAAGTATTAAAAATCTGTGTTTTAATGCCTACAAGAGATAACATCTGTACTAACTGTAGAATTGTACTCATAAAAATGATTGGCATTACATTTAACATATTAAGTCGAACTGGAATAAAGAAATGTTTAATAACTTCTTCATTCTGATCTACTCGGGCACTTTCTCTCACAATGATTTCCTTACGAATTAACTCCATGATCAATAAAACAAATAATGTAATTAAAATTACTGCAATTAAGATTGCCGTTTCCCATTTTTTTAAAGAGATGATTGTTAATACATCATTCGGCATTGAAGCAATAATATTAATGAATAAAACTAAAGAAATACCATTTTTAAAATATCGAAGTTCAATCCATTTCCCGATACCGATTAAAATCAAGGTTCCAATCATTAACGTTAACCCAGCAAAAAGAATATAAATTTTTCCATTTAAATATCCCTGTGCATAAAGTGTATAAGATGCAGTAAAAGAAATAATTACAGACGTAATACAGCTGATTAACAATGTCATTTTCTGCATATGTCTCCGACCGTACTCTCCTTCATGATACATTTGATTTAGCCTTTTAGACGTATATCCAAGTAACTGAACAACAATACTTGCTGTGATATAAGGCGTAATACCAGCACCAAAGATTGTCATATTTGAAAAACTTCCACCTGTCAGGCGATCATATAACTGAAAATAACCATTTCCTTTCCCTGCAACAGCAAGCTTGAACATACTGTGTTTCACACCTGGCACTGGAATATGTGACATGAATCGAATTAAAAGTAATAATAAAATCGTCATTCCGATTTTTTGTGCAAATTGTAATCGTTTATTTTCTTTCTTCATTTTTTCATTCCCTTCCTATTCTTTCTTTTCATCTGGCATCTTGTTACGAAAATCATCCGGAATTCGATTATTATTTGAAATTTTCTTATATATCTTACAAAATTCCGGATCACTCATTGCCATCATATAGTCATTCATAATCAAATATTGATTGAATCGCTCAAATTCTTCTTTCGTCAGCGAAGTTTTGCTCGCTCTTTCTATCGTATATGGTTGGATCATCCCATCTTTTACCATGTCTCTTACAAAAGAAATTTTCTGCTCAACTTCTTTATAAGCTTTTGAGTCAAAAGAATCTTTCAACAGCTCTAAATTAGATACTAATTCGTACATTCCATTTGCAAGAGCAGTAATTTCACCATAACTCATATGCACAACCGCATAAGAATTTGGATGATTTACATGTAATTCTTTAATATACATAAAGCACTCTCCCTTCTCAGCTATTTGAAAATATTTCCTGCCACACGGCAGTTCTCGTTTTAACGAGTCTATTCGATTATTTCATTCTTATTTTTACGCACTGTGCAAAATAATTTGACTATTTAGACATGATCCTATTACACAGTTATAAAACTATGTTGCTTCTGGACCATCTCCCATTCCTTATTTAGACATGATCCTATTACACAGTTACAAAACTGAACTCCAAGAATTTTCACGGATATTTTTTATTTAGACATGTTCCTATTACACAGTTACAAAACTCAAATTGACGTTCAGGAAATGCAACAGTACATTTAGGCATGTCCGCGTTACACGGTTACAAAACGCCTTTCTTTTTCAGAAATTTTATTTTGTCTTTAGACATATCTCTGTTGTACGGTTACTATTCTCTTTTATAAATAATAAACTTTTTGTCCTTCACCATAACACTTTAATATCTCTAAAATTTTTGATACAGCGTTTTCTTTACAAGCAAAACATCCGAGACTGCATGTCGTTGTTCCAAAACCAGATACAGAGGACATTTCACATTTTATTTCCCATCCATGTCTTGATTTTTCGATATGCATATCTCCTACACATTGTAAATTGATAACCGTCGATCTATTATCAGCTAAGTAAATTAACATAAAAACATCCCCTTTCTCTGATTTGTTTTACTTTAACTTGTATGATTCAATATTGTTGATTGCAAATGAAGTAGTTCCATCCATCTGACTCTCACTAATTTCGATATTAGCTTCATTAAATGTTTCCATTGGAATTTTAATGATAATTCCTGTGTCTGTTTCCATTTCCAGATAATTCAACTTACTAACGGTACTTTCTTTGATAACAGCGAACTTATCAAACTGCATATCATATCTTTCCATCTTCTGATCATAGATAGAAAGATTTTCTCCGTTATCTTTGAATAATTCAGAACCGATCTTATTAATATCAAATATTCCATCTTCCACAAAGCAATCATAAAATGCCTTTTTCGTATGAAATTGTGCCTTTAATCCATCCTGTCTGCTCTGATTGATAAGATCCATTATTGTTCTATTTAAAATCTGAAATTTTTTCTTTGGTGGAAGACCTGCCATGCATATTAAAAATCGTTCTGATAAGTAATTGCATTTTTCTCCATTTAACATTTCATATTTTTTCTGAACTAAATAAACATCTTTCTTACCTGAAAGATCAAAAATCACTGCTTCTGTCAACTTTCCAGACTGGATAACATTTTGTTTTACAATATCTGTCACATCATCTTTGTTCTGATAATGAACAAATGTTGAGTGATAATTCATTTTTAGCAATGCCAGATAAATATTGCCATCTACCTGAAAACTAGCACAAAGCAAATCTGCTGACGGAATCTGAACACTATCACACATGATATCAAACAACTGTTCAGCCAGATTTCTTGTCGTATCGATAAAGCTCTGATCATTTGTTTCTTTGAGATTTTCAATAGCCTTTGCAACCGATGTATTTTTATCCAGCTTGCAGCTGATTCTTTCATCATTATCCAAGACTTTAAATACATTATCTCTGATCATATCAAACAAATCTGGTCCCATATCAATCAGATTAGTTGCTAATCCAATCTGTCCACTTCCACTGTTTAATATATGTAAAATAGATTTTCTGACGATGATATCGTCTTTCACAATCTTATTTCTTATCATTTTCTATAATTCCTCCTCATATTTCTTATTAACTGCACCTAGCAGCTCTTGTTTACACAAGCCAATTCGATAAATATAATTCTTATTTTTACTCTCTATGTAGCCATTTTGACCCTTTGGAATCATTCTTATTTACACAATTCTAAAACCTTACCTTTTCAATGTCCAAGTCATCATAACCTTTGGAATCAGTCTAGTCACGCAGCCTTAAAACTTAAATTATTAATTACCTCTTTATACCTTCTTGTCATTCGGTTCTAAGCCGTTCTTTGTAATCTTGACATCTTTTTTCGCAATGACAATTTTCCCTTCATTTCTTTTTGGAAGTATGATCATTCCTTCATCTTCCATCATTCTTAAAATCCGATGTGTTGAAGATTTGGAAGCATATCCAAGATACTTTGTAATGTCCATTACTGATGGAGCATATCCACGTTCTTTAATAACTTCATCAATATATTGATACGCTTTATTCATATGTTCGATCGTTATATCTTTCGTTCTTGGTGTCAGCACTTCATTCTCACTCCTTTCTTCTCCATGAATGACATCAGGCTAATCTTGTTGTTTTGATTTCGAAAGATAACACTTACACCCTGTTGAACCATATCATCAAAGTTCTCTTTTTCTTCATTACAAAGTTCTGCCTCGCAAGTCATTTCTTTTATTCCATTTGACATTCTGACATATAATTTACTTTTATTACGATATACTGCAATATCCTTAACTTCACTTGTCCGGAAAAAATGGACCATTCGTCTTTTTTGATACTCTCCCCGAATCACCCTTGATTTACCCTTCAATTTCAACCAATCTCTTAAGATAATTCCAAGAGCAATCAAAACAATAATCAAGTATGTAATCTCATGTACATATCCAACCGTGAATATCATGATAAAAAAACTGATTCCAATATACATTGCAGCAAATATCAACTGATTGATAAATGTCTGTTTTAGATCAATTCTTAGATTTTCAACCCGGTTCATTGAATCACTGAATTTGAAATCGTCATAGACTGTCACATTTCCAATCTTCCTAACAATCATGAAGCTCTCCTTTCTTGTTTTACTTATTCTCCTCGTCTAAAAGTGTTTTTATATCACCTAAATGTTGAATGCCTATTCGTTTCGTTGTTTGATCCAATACCACTCCATAAAGACAGCTTTTTGATTCATCTAATCCAATCTCTACTTTTCCAGAAGGCATCTTCAAATTTGCTGTTCTCACATATTTTTTTCTTGCAATTTTTGACAAGTTTTCATCATGACCTAAAATTTTTAATTGTAACATATCCTGCATGTTCTTCTGTGCAATATTACCTTGCACCCTCCTTTCAATTGTATAGATTAGTACGAACGTTCGTTGTAATTTCATTATACACTTATGTTCAGATATTTCAAGCTATTTTGTGTAATGCACCCATGTTTTTTTCGTATTTATACTGTTTTTTTTTGTTTTTTTAATCAATATATGTTAGTGCGTTCCATATTTTTGCACCTTAATTTCCATTTTATCCCATTTTATTTACAGTAAAAATTATATATTTTAATATATTTTATATTTACAAAACACAAAAAATCCTAAAATGAATATGTAATTAATCTTACAGGAGACAGGTCTGTTTCTAGGTATTTTACCAATTAGGGTAACTATTCACTTACAAAGCAAACAAAGTTAGTATTGAAAATGATCAATTAAACAAATTTATGTCCTGACTTTCAAGTTTTTACTTTGAAACTTTTAGAACCATAGCCGCTATAATTGCTTTGTTCTGAAATATTTAAACAGATATAAAGCATAACAAAAAAGAGTAGATTTATTCATCTGCTCTTCTTTGTTATGCCTTATGAAAATTATAGTATTAAAGCTCCTATAAATGATTAAAAATTCCTTATTTAGATTACAATTTTTCCCTTTTTCAAATTTGGTGTAAAATTTCAGATTTTTATTATAAAATGTATTACACACTAAATATATTTATGTCAAGGTTTTCAAATATATTAGAAAAAAAAGAACAGATAAATTTTTTATCTACTCTTCTTATGACTCATTATAAAATTTTATAGTATTAAGCTCCTTTTTCTAAAATGGTGTAAAAAAGGTGTATTTTTTATTTTTGTTATAACTCAAATCACGTATTTAAGCGGTTTGTAGCACATATATTATTAATGTATACCAATTTCGGTACAATAAGTATCATTCTCTACCATCTTTTTTATTCCGCGAACTTGTCCTTCAATACGGCTTAGACGATTAATAAGATCTTTATATTCTTTGTCTGAACGTTCTTTTGTCTTGTGATGACAACAACATTCTTTTTTTTCTTCCATGTGATTTCCTCCTTTACGTTTGATATTATATACCCTGTTAGGGTATATTTCAAGATATTTATTTGAGAAAATGTTGCAGTTATATAGACAATCTTGTTTTATATAACTTATAAAATGAATCAATTTTTCTAATATCATTGATAAAATCCCTAAAATAGCATATAATAATTTTAGGTACTAACTATTAAAATAGGAGGTGATACTATGATTACAACAACAGCAACTGATATTCAAAATAACTTTGGTAAATATTTAAAAGCTGTCCAAGAAGGTAATGAAATTATTATTTTAAAGAAAGGAAAAGAAGTCGCCAGATTAATTTCAAAAGACACAGGTATTTCTTTCTTGACTGATTCTTTAACTGGAATTCTAAAAAAAGATTATAACGAAAAGGATATCCGCGCAGAAAGGATTGCAGAAAAATATGAAAATATTGATTGATACAAATGTAATCCTTGATGTATTATGTGACAGAACTGATTTTGTAGAAAGCTCTTCAAAAATCTGGAAGTTATGTGAAGTAGAAAAAATTGATGGATATATTTCAGCATTGTCTATTCCAAATATTGTTTATATTTTGAGAAAAGAATTAACACCAGAAAAAACTCAGCAAATTATTGAACAGCTGTTTATGATTTTTCATATTGCTGATCTAAAGTCTTCTGATATAAGAAAAGCGGCGAATATGAAAACTTCTGATTATGAAGATGCGATTCAAATGGTATGCGCACAGCGAATGAAAGTAGATTTTATTGTAACTCGTAATATCAAGGATTTTATCGAAAGTAAAGTACCTGCTATGAAACCTGATGAATTATTAGAACGGATATGATATAAAGAAAGGAGGCATTCCACAAATGTGGTGCCTCCTTTTCATTTGACAATTAATCTTCTTTTTCAACCTTACGGTTTTCTCTATTAGCAATCTCTTCTTTGATTGCAGCTAGGAAGTCATCTAACTTCATCTGTCCTTCATCACCTTTGAATCGGCTTCTTACTGATACAGCTTCGTTTTCTTCTTCTTTTCCACCAACAACTAACATATATGGAATCTTCTGAAGCTGCGCTTCACGGATCTTGTATCCCATTTTCTCAGCTCTTGTATCGATGTCTGCACGGATTCCTGCTGCCTTTAATGTATCAAGTACTTTATTAGCATAATCTAAATGCTTATCAGAGATAGGAATCACTTCAACCTGTACTGGAGCTAACCATGTAGGGAAAGCACCTGCAAAATGCTCGATCAAGATACCGATAAAACGTTCGATAGATCCAAATGCAACACGGTGGATCATGATTGGACGATGTTTCTCTCCATCTGCTCCTGTGTAGTGAAGGTCAAAACGTAATGGGAGCTGGAAGTCAAGCTGGATCGTTCCACACTGCCATGTTCTTCCGATAGAATCCTCTAAGTGGAAATCAATCTTAGGTCCGTAGAATGCTCCGTCTCCTTCATTTACCACATAATCAAGTCCAAGATCATCTAAAGCTGCACGAAGAGAATCTGTTGCAAGTTCCCAATCTTCGTCACTTCCCATGCTGTCATCTGGACGAGTAGAAAGTTCTACATGATACTTAAATCCAAATAAATTGTAAACCTGATCGATCAATCCTGCAACACCTTTGATCTCATCTTTGATCTGATCTGGTGTCATAAAGATATGTGCATCATCCTGTGTAAAACAACGAACACGCATTAATCCATGTAACTGACCAGATTTTTCATGACGATGTACTAAACCTAATTCTCCCATTCTTAATGGAAGATCTCTATATGAACGTGGTTCAGAATCATAAACAAGAACTCCACCTGGGCAGTTCATAGGTTTGATTGCAAAATCCTGATCATCAATAACTGTTGTATACATATTTTCTTTGTAATGATCCCAATGTCCTGATGTTTCCCATAAATGACGACTTAACATGATAGGTGTTGAAATTTCAACGTATCCTGCTTTCTGATGAATTTCACGCCAGTAGTCTAATAATGTGTTTTTAAGAACCATACCTTTTGGAAGGAAGAATGGGAATCCAGGTCCTTCTTCTCTCATCATAAACAGACCAAGTTCTTTTCCAAGTTTACGATGGTCACGCTTTCTAGCCTCTTCCATCATTGTAAGGTATGCATCTAATTCTGCTTTCTTTGTAAATGCAGTACCATAGATTCTTGTAAGCATCTGATTATGCTCATCTCCACGCCAGTAAGCACCTGCAATACTTGTAAGTTTGAATGCTTTCACTGGTTTTGTAGTCATTAAGTGAGGTCCTGCACAAAGATCAACAAATTCACCCTGCTGATAGAAGCTGATCACAGAATCTTCTGGAAGATCTTCAATCAATTCTACTTTGTAAGGTTCGTTTCTTTCTTTCATAAATGCAATCGCTTCATCTCTAGGTTTTGTAAAGCTTGTGATTTCAAGATTTTCTTTGACGATCTTCTTCATTTCTTTTTCAATCTTCTCAAGGTCTTCCTGTGTAAATGGAGTATCTTTCTCCATATCATAGTAGAAACCATTGTCGATAGAAGGTCCGATCGCAAGTTTTGTTTCTGGATATAAACGTTTTACTGCCTGAGCTAAAATATGGGATGCTGTATGACGGAATGCGTGTTTTCCTTCATCAGAATCAAATGTTAAGATATTTAATTCGCAGTCTTTGTCAATGACAGTTCTAAGGTCAACAACTTCTCCATCAACCTCACCCGCACAGGCAACTCTTGCCAGTCCTTCACTGATATCTTTTGCAATATCAATGACAGACATATTGTTTTCATACTCTTTTACAGATCCATCTTTTAATGTAATCTTCATCTTCTTATTCATCCTTTCTTGATATATAACGTTTTATTTATCCTGTCACAATTCTCTATAGATTTCTTCTATAATAAATCTATAACAGAAATAAAAAATCCCATGGACTAATAAAAATCCATGGGACGAGTTATCGCGGTTCCACCCTGGTTATCTGTTTCATATCCTTTGATCATAAACTCCAGAAACAGATCACTTAATCGACGATTAACGGTGTCAGCCGGGCTGGTTTACAGCCACTCCGAGGTGGTCTTCCTTTGTTTGTCTGCTTAGGATACTTTCAGCAAATGTATCCCTCTCTGGAAGCTTTCCACAAAGTACTCTTCTCATCAACGTTTTCTTCTTTTTGATTTCTTGTAAATTATAGCATTGTGATTCTATAAAATCAATACAAAAATAGAAAATTATAAACGATTCATTAATAAATAAGCATTCTTTACAACTGCTGCCGCCCATTCTCCGCCAACACAGTAATGTTTGTTCACTGCTGCCGCAGAAGTTCCAACATAGTAACTTCCACCTGATGTCAGGTATTTTTCATGTAAAGTTTCTGCAGTCGCTAAAAGTCCTGCTTCTTTCGTTGATTTGTTAATTCCTTTTGCATGATCCGATGTTACACCATATCCAGTCAGATTATTATCTTCCCTCGCACGGCGGCTCGTGCCCCATGCACTTTCATGTGCAGCGATTCCCATCAAAAAGACTGCATTCACATGATATTTTTCTTCCGCCTTGACATAAGCTTTCGCATCATCATACAAAGCAGTTCCTTCCAAGATATGTTTGGCGTCTGAAACTGTGATATGACTTAGAGCACTGACATCATTTGGATTAAAATATCTTGTCTGTTCCTCTTTTTTGATCTCTCCTTTGAACTTCTTGATCTGCTTCTTGATCGTCTGAACCTTTTCTTCCATTGGTTTGATCGGAAGTATCTGTTCGTTCTTTAAATACTGATCAAGCTGAATCGTTTCATTCTTATCAAGCAAAGTCTCAAAGTCCGGATGATTAATTCCAAAGACATATTTGCTTGCGATCGTTCTCAGATTCTCATCTCCAAATAAATCTGCAAGCTCATATAAATCTTCTCTTAACTGCTCATCTTTTTTAGAAATCTTCATAGAAGGAGTGATTTCCTGCCCATATAAAGCAATCTCCGCCTTGGAATTTGCTGTATACTTTTTGTAAAATTCATTTATAGATCGTGCTTTTTGCTGTTCCAGGCGAATCTCTTCCTCAATCTTTGCTTTTTGTTTTTTCAGCTGTTTCACTTTCGCCTGTTTATCCTTGATTCTTCCTTCGATCGTATCCGAAGAACTCTTACTGATCACTTGTGTTGGCATTGGAATGACTTTGTTTTCTTCCTTTTTCTTTAATTTTGTCTTCTTTGTCTTAGTATGTTTCTTGCTTGTTGTCTTTTTCTTCAGTTGTTCTTTACTTTGCGTTCTTTTTGTTTCTTGCACCGTTGCTGCTGTTTCGGTAGAAACTTCTGTTGTCACTGCCTGATCGGTCTGTGTATCATCTGCATAAACCGGTATTACAGAGATTGTCATAATCGCGCATACAAATGCTGTCATAATCTTACGTCTCATGATCGCTTCCTCCCTTTGTTTGAACATTGTTATGACATGATCATCTTTCTAATACTCAATTTTATCTGGTGATTTCTACCTTACTCCTTTTTGTATAAAAATTCAAGTACGCAGTGTTACCTACTTGTAAATTTTTTATTCTTTATGATGCAGGAAACAACCTTCCTCATGTGACTCGACCACTCCCACTGCCTGCAGATAGGAATAAATGATCGTTGTACCGACAAATTTCATTCCACGTTTCTTTAAATCCTTTGAAATCTGGTCGGATAATTCTGAAGATGTTTTTCCCGTCTCATGGATGATCTCATGATCTGTAAACTTCCATAAATATTCAGAAAAGGTTCCGTATTCTTCCTGGATTTTCATAAAAATAGTCGCATTTGATACGGCAGCAGATATTTTTCTTTGGTTTCTTATAATCCCTTTATTTTCTTTTAATTGCGCTTGTTTCTCCTCATCATATGCACTCACTTTATATACATCAAAATCATCAAACGCTTCTCTGAACGCTTCTCGTTTATTTAACACACACTCCCACGATAATCCTGCCTGAAACGATTCCAAGATCAGCATTTCAAACAATTTATGGTCGTCATAGACAGGCACTCCCCATTCTTTATCGTGATAATCAATATATATCGGATTCTTTGGATTAGCCCAACTGCATCTGTCTTTTCCATCGTTATATTTCATAAAAATGTCTTCCTCCATTATGTTTATTATAGTATAACTGACATCTTTGTCAGATCATCTAAAATCCACATTCACAACCACAATCTCCGCTTTCGTTCCGACCCTCATATTCGGGCCAAATAAACCGACACCTGAAGTTACGATCTGATGCGCATTTCCAACCTTACGATATCCATACGGATTCTTCCAAAACAAATGAATTGTAATATTCCCAGGGAACAGCTGTCCATCATGCGTATGCCCGCAAAGATCAATGTCTACTCCTGCCTGATTTAACTCTTCCAACTGCCTTGGCTCATGATCCAGTACGATCACAGGCTTTTTAAGATCCATTCCATTTACCAGTTCTTTTGGAGTCTTACGTCTGCTGATCCCACGGCCTACTTTCTCAGCATCCGGTCTTCCATAGAGATAGAAGCTTTGATCAATACAGACAGATTCATCTCTTAATAACTTCATTCCTGCCCTTTTTACAAATTCATCCATTCTTGGATCGCTGACCTTTTTCTCCCGACCGCTGCCAAATGTAAATCCTGCAAGAATCTTTTCATCAATATCATGATTTCCATAAACTGCATAAACACCGTATTGACTCTTTAGCTGTCGAAATATCTTGACCAACTGATCTGGATCATCTAATGCATCATATTCATTATCAAAAATGTCTCCTGCGACCACGATCAGATCTGGACTTTGCCGATTTACTTTCATTACCATCTGTTTCATCTGAGAACATCCAATATTGTATCCAAGATGAAGATCTGCAAGTAAAATGATCTTTAGCTTTTTATGATTTCCTACTTTTTTATGTATCGTTACATGGTAACTTGTTGTCCTAATATTCCTTGCATTACACACTCCGTAAAAGCTGATCAATAAGATCAAGATCATACAAATGCTTCCAACAATCCTAAAAACTTTTGGTGTCCGAAACTTTTTCTGATCTGCTTTTACAAAATAGATTAAGATTAGGCGGATCAGATCCGCAATAAGGATCGTAAGCGCCAAATACATCAAAACACCCAGCCAGTAATTACTGATCAGTTTCATAGCTCGCCGTATCGTTCCTTGTGGAAACAAAAATGCGATCAGAATACTGAATGCAAGAAATACATAGATCATGGCCAAAACTGCTTTGATCCATTTCTTTTTAAAATAAACATGACAAGTCTCTAACCATTTCAATATTCGGAATAAAAAATAGACATTTAACAGCAGATAAAGTGGTGCTAAATATATTGCGATCATCTTATTTTCTGCACCCTCTTTCTTACTATATTTTTATTGATTTTTTATCAAATTCATTGCAATCGGATAAACTGTTGCCTGATTTGTCAATGGATCTCGATTCTGATAATCAAACAATAGGATGGTTTTTGTTTCTTTAAAATCTTCATTTACCGCATGATCGAATTGTTCCATATGAGAAAATTTCCGCATATTCTTTTGTCCAAAATATGCAAGTCGTTCATCTTTTAATAAAATCTCTTCGTTGATATAACGAAGCTCGTCCTTTTGTAATGTATAATCTCCTGCAAAATCCGGACGTTTCTTTACATTTTCACGAAGATATAAGTCATACGTTAACAACTCTTTATATAATACAAGATTCTCTTCTGCTGTAATGGTTTGTATAAATTCATATAAGATTTCAAATCGGGCAATCCGGCTGTGGCTGACCTTGTCATAACCTTTCTCCTCATAAAATCTGGCAAGTGTATCATATAAAGCAAATGCAGTGTCAAATTCTTTTTCCAACAACCGCAAGGTGTTCGAAAACTGGCTGCTATTATAATAAACTTCCACCATTTCTTCCACTTTCTTTAAAACCAGTACATCTTCATAAGGCAGCCATTTTGTATAAAGGACTTCATAAGGCGGTGTATCTTTATAAACAAGCCCATAGTTCTCTTTTTGTTTTTCCATATAAGAACCTTTTAATACTTTTAAAAAGCCTAACTGTAATTGTTCTGGATGTACTTCATAGACATCCTGAAATGACTGTTTAAAACTTTCAAGATCTTCATAGGGCAGTCCTGCGATCAGATCCAAATGTTGATGTATATTATGTCCAGCATTGATCCTTGTTACGATATCTGCAACTTTCTTAAAATCCATTTTCCTGTGAATCTCAGTGATCGTATCGATGTTCGTTGACTGAACGCCAATCTCTAACTGAATCAGTCCCGGACGCATATCAGAGATCAATTCAATTTCATCATCCTTTAAGACATCTGCTGCCACTTCAAAATGGAAATTGGTAATGCCGTTATCATGTTCCTTTATATAACGCCAGATTTCCATTGCATGATCATGTCGACAGTTAAAGGTACGATCGACAAATTTGACCTGTGGCACTTTATGATCTAAGAAAAACTGTAATTCCTTTTTGACAAGAGAAAGATCTCGGAAGCGCAGGCATTTATCGATTGAAGATAAACAATAACTACATGAAAATGGACAGCCCCTGCTTGATTCATAGTAGATGATCTTATGTTCAAAATCTTCAATATGTTCATACACAAATGGAACTTTACTTAAGTCCATCACTGGACGCCATGGTGTTTCTACGATCTCATCTTCATTTCTATAAGTTAGTCCAGGAATCTTGCTAAGATCATCTCTCTTTCCATGATAATGATCAAGTACTTCAAGGAATGTAACTTCTCCTTCCCCTTTCATCACACCCGTTACCTGTGGAAGTCGTCTTAAAACTTCTCTGGAATCATAGGAAACTTCTGGTCCTCCAAGCCAGATTGGAACATCCGGCAGTAGTTTATGGATTTCCCTGATCACACGTTCTATGTATTCAATATTCCAGATATAACAGGAAAAACAAAGGATATCTGGATGTTTCTGATACAGACTCATCAGGATATCATCCACCTGCTGATTGATCGTATATTCTGCAATCTCGACTTCATCGATATATGGCTTTGCGTAGGCACGAAGGCAGTAAACTGCAAGGTTCGAGTGAATGTATTTCGAATTGATCGCTGTTAATATTGTGTGTTTCTTTGTCATATTATTTATCTCGCACTTTCTTTATTTTGTTTCATTCTGAATATCTTTTTGTTTTGTCTTACTCTGAAAATAGATAAACGAATCCGCCGCATCAAGAATATCACTAAATTCATCTCTTGGTGCGATCTCAATATATTTCTTTAATAAATCTTTCTCTTCTTTTTTATATCTTCCATAAAAAATGTCAAACAGATTATGACCCCGCATATAGGTTTTGATCTCTTCCATATGTTCTTTCATATCTTGCGGTGATGTAAAATCACGTCCCATCATCTGTATCAAATGAACTCCACTTTTGATCCTATGCAGATATTCTCTCCATTTATCATATAAAATCTCATAAAAAGCATCTTCAGATTCTATAACTCCAAGTTTTGACATGATCTCTGGATTTAAAAAATAATTTTCAAAAGAATAATATTTTAAGATCAATACATTTTTCCTTGTCACTTTTGGTAAATGATCAACATCCACAAGATTTCTCTCATCATAATATTTACAAAGCTGTCTTCCAAGCATATCTCGATCCTTACCATCACTATCACGGATCATTAAAAAACGATCCTTCATATAAAGCTGATTTATATATTTTAAGTTGGCATACGTCTTGATATTGGTACAGCTGTTTGTTGTCAAGATCGCTACACGATTTAATCTGCCGTCTTCATCATAAATTTCAGAATAATAATGATTTAACAACAATGGCAAACGGTATTTATCTTGTTTTCCTTCTACGATAAAAACAAAATCAACATTCATAAGATCGGAAGCATTATATCCAAGATCGTCTAATACCGAACTAATGTTCGTTTTCTTCTTTGCAACAGAATATGAATCTTCATCCAATATGATCTGACATAATTGTCTACTGCTAAAATTGGCTAATAAATGTGGAGAATGTGTTGTAAAGATCACCTGATTCTTCTGTGCCAGACGATAAAGGATCTCACTGGCTGTCTTTTGCAGTTGTGGATGCAAAAACATCTCTGGTTCCTCTACCAGAATGATCGATGCAAGACTATTCTCATCCATTACATAAGCTTCCAGAAGAGAAAGCATATAAATACTTTTCATTCCACGCCCCAATCGTTCCACAGAAATTGAAATATCACGTTCTTTGTTATAAGCCTCTGCATTAACTTGAAGCATCTGATCAACATCATAATTCATAGAGAAAATGATATCCTCAAATCCGCCGTTCTTATGGAAGCTCTCATTAATACGTTTCTCAAACTGATCAATGTTCATCTCATACAATTTATATTCAAATAGCTTTGCAGCCTCAAATGCATTCAGTTCTTTTGGATTCTTCTGATCGATCAGACCGATACACTGAAAACAATGGGTACATGGTTTCACAGGATCAAACATACAGCAGTTTGTACGCATGATCTTAAGCAAACTGTCTTCCTGTAGCATAAAAAGATCATCCTGTATCTGTTTTAAATTACGGTTCGTTCCAATGAAATAAATGGTTGGGAAAATTTCCCGAATATACTTATTATGTTTCTTCTTTCCATCGTAAAACCGCTGTTTGCCTTCTTTATTGGCAATGAATGTAAAGGTGATCTCTTCATTTTTGTAAGATGGAAGTTTACTCTCAAAATCCTTTTTCCAAAGATCGTATTTTTTATACTGGCTCACTATACCATTTTTATGAAAAATATGAAGATCTTCTTCTGTAATGGATAATATAAATCCAATCTCTATATTTTGCATTGTCTCGTTAAAATCATCCAATGAGATTTCATAAGATCCTTCGACTGCACGCAGGGCATGAAGGATGGATGATTTTCCTGTATTATTCTTTCCAACAAGAATCAGAGCATTCTGGATATCTGATATTTCCATATGCCGGATTGATTTAAAATTCTTAATTGATAGATATTTAATTTCCATAAGATGCTCCTTTCTTTTTTATCTTTATTATCTCATTTTTTATATTTAAAATCCAGTCACAAACAGACATATGTTAAGAAATGTTACGATCAGTGCAATCATAAAAAGTATGATCTTTAATCGTTTCGAATTCGCATATTTCCCCATGACTTTCTTTGAGGATGTCAGATAAATCTGAGTAAAGATCGTAATCGGAAGTTGAACTGCCAAAAACATCTGGGAATAGATCAATCCATCGAATGGAGCTTTTATCAGTAAAATAATCAATGTTGCCGGAATCATCGTAATAAGAACTCCTAATTTCGTATCTTTATGATGAATATCATAAGGATGATCATAAATTCCAGAAAAAATCGTTCCGCCGGCCATTCCTGCTGTAATACTTGATGAAATTCCAGCAAGTAATAATGCAAGTGCAAAAATAATTGATGCTGCATTTCCAAGAAGTGGTGTTAACATGGAACCTGCTAAATGAATATCATCAATAGAATGACCATTTCCATGATACAGGGTAGCTGCTGCCATTAAGATCATTGCACTGTTAATTGCCCATCCTATGATCATGGAAAATAAGGTATCTTTAAACTCGTATTTTAACTGCTGTTCTATCACATTTTCATCTTTTAGATTCCATTCTCTGCTCTGAATGACCTCTGAATGTAAAAACAGGTTATGTGGCATCACGACTGCTCCTAGAACACTCATGACAACTGGAAGGGAACCTTTTGGAACTTCTGGCTTTACCCATCCGATCAGTGCCTGTTTCCATTCAATATCTGCAATACAGATTTCAAACAGGAATGAAAACCCGATCAATGATACAAATAAGATGATCAATTTCTCGATTCTGCTATAGGCATTTGTGAACTGACAGATCAACACGATCCCTAAAATGATAAATGTACCAATCTTTACTGGAATATGAAACAGCATTTCTAATGCCATTGCACCACCTAAAAGTTCTGCCATTGCAGTTGCGATCGATGCTGCAACTGCTGTTAATAAAATGATATTCTTAAGACCTTTGTTGATATACAAACTTGTTGCTTCTGATAAACATTTTCCTGTGACGATTCCTAGGTGGGCTGCATTATGCTGTAAGATAATGAGCATGATCGTTGATAATGTGACCATCCATAATAACGTATATCCATAACCGGAACCTGCTGCGATATTACTTGCCCAGTTTCCGGGATCTATAAAACCTACGGTGACTAGTAAACCTGGTCCGACATATCTTAGGAAGTTCATCGTTTCTTTTGTTGATGATTTAAATAATTGCATCATACACGAAATGTTCCTTTCTTTTTATTTTTATTCTAGTTAGTCTTGACTAACTATTATTATACATAGAAGGGGAAAGTTTGCAAGCTTTGTGAAAAATTGATAGAATAAGTCATGTATTATTTTCATTTACTACTACTGAATAGCCGTAAATGGTATGCTAAATAAATAAGAAACAGGTGAATTTTATGAAATCATTACCATATTATGACGATCTGACTGCAAGACAGACGATCAAATTACGTGAACTTATTAAAACTCTTCCGCCTTTTGCGAAAGAATTTTTCCGTGCAATTGATTCTACCACACAAGTAAGAACTCGAATTGCTTATGCTTATGATCTGAGAGTGTTCTTTCATTTTCTGATCGATGAAAATCCTGCTTACCGTAATTACTCTGTACTGGATTTTAAAGTGAGTGATCTTGATAAGATTGAATCCGTTGATCTGGAAGAATATATGGAATATTTAAAGGTTTACATCTCGGAAGAACAACATAAGCATATGCAGAATACTGAACAAGGTGTTTTTCGTAAGATGTCTGCACTCCGTTCTTTTTACGGATATTTTTACAAACGACAGCTGATTGAGAAAAATCCAACATTGCTTGTTGATATGCCAAAGATCCGTGAGAAGGAAATTATCCGTTTAGAAGCCGATGAAGTTGCTTCTTTGCTTGATTTTGTAGAACACGGTGGTGACCATTTAACTGGGCAGAAACGTGCTTATTATGAAAAGACAAAAGAACGTGATCTTGCGATCATTACACTTCTTCTTGGGACTGGAATCCGTGTATCTGAATTAGTGGGTCTAAACATTGATGATGTTGATTTCCGCAATAACGGTCTTCATCTGATCCGAAAAGGCCGAAAAGAAATGACCGTTTATTTTGGAAATGAAGTTGCAGATGCTTTAGAACAATATATTGAGGGCAGCAGAAAACTCATCATTCCAAAGGAAGGACATGAAGATGCTTTATTTTATTCTATGCAAAGACGAAGAATTGGTGTGCAGGCGGTCCAGAATCTTGTGAAAAAATATGCGAAGGAAGTCACTCCACTAAAGAAGATCACGCCTCATAAACTGCGTAGTACTTATGGTACTGCTCTTTATCAGGAGACCGATGATATTTATCTTGTAGCGGAAGTTCTTGGACACTCTGATGTTAATACGACCCGAAAACATTATGCTGCTATGTCCGATACACGGCGGCGTCAGGCAGCAGGAAAAGTTGTATTGAGAGAATCCGTTTCTCATGATTCTGAGGATTCAAATTCATAAATTTTTAATAAGAAAAAGCAGAGAAATCCAAAATGGACTCTTTCTTAACTTTGGGTATAACGGTTAAAATGCAAGCTGGTATTATTTCAATACCAGCCCCTTGTTTTATAATAGTGCAGAAAGAGAAAAATCTCGATCCCTTGGAAGAAAAGCCAGTTTACATTTTTTCTCCAGATTGACTAATCCACTTCTTCCGTATACAATACGTTTGAGGACTTTGAATTTGTTGTTATATCCTTTTTTTATCCGTGGCTTTGTCAATCTCCTCCAATAATCCTGTATTTTCCAGTCAAACTTACACTTTAACATTTACTCTCGGTATAAAAATGTTACACTCTATCATTGTGCAAATAAGGGATAATACATCAATTCCCCCTTATTATTTGATTCCTTTCGAGGATATTCTGTATATGAACAACTGCCTATTGTAAAATCATTTTCATTTAATTTGCATATTTTTTCTTCTCCACCATCATGATAAGATACTTGTTTTGCATTCTCTACATGAAACAACTCTAATGAATTATCCTTCCAAATATCTGAATTTGGATAATTTCTTATCTCCAACGTATTAGATATCAAGTCTAAGATATACAATTTCTTTTTCCTCACAGGATTCAAATAAATCTTTCCACCATTTTTATCTACGGCTATTTCACAGTAATTATCCCCTTGTGTATAATTGCACTCAATATATTCCAAATCTAACGACTGTACAATTGTTCTGGAATTTTTGTCATAGACAAATAATCCATAAGTGCCACCAAAAATAATCTTTCCTGCATCAACATAATATAATATTGTACCATCCGCTCCTGTATTTTCATTTAGATTAACTGAAGCCGGTTTTATGTCCAATGTTACAAAACCTGTATTTATCTCTTCTTGATTTTTCATTTCCCCTGCTCCTCGTGTCTTAGGAACAGTAAAGAAACAAACTGATACTATCATTCCAAAAAGCATTGTAATAGTAAACAGCACAATTGATGGTTTTTTCCATTGTTTCATGCGAATCACCCTTTTTTTAATTCCAATTTTTCCAAATGCCAGTGGATATACACTGGCACGCCTTTTTACTGCACAACAGTTCAAAAGTGCCAGCAAATAATTTTTTCTTTCCCTCTTATCCATATTCAAAACAGCTTTTTCATCACAGGCATATTCAATATCCCGCCCCAGACAAACATAAGCGACCCAAACCAGCGGATGAAACCAATATATAGATAGAATAAAATAAGCCACTACTTTTAATATATGGTCTTTCCGTTTCAAATGAGCCCGTTCATGGGCTAAAACATAAACAAGTTGTTCCTCATCTATTCCATACGGAATATATATTTTGGGACAAAACACTCCAAAGATATATGGCGAAATCACAAACTCGCTCTCCCATATATTTTCCTTAAAGTATGTAGCAGTTTTTGTTCTATTTGACAAATAAAAACAACTTAAAACAAAGTAAAGAAGCATAGCAAACAGACCGCACACCCAAACTACCGCAAAAAAACGAAGTCTGGAACTATTCAGCATTACTTGTTTTTCTATGCTATCTGCCAAAGCATTGCTAGCATTTAGTTCCGCCTTATCCCCTCTTATCCTGTCTGTGTTGTTCGACTGGTAGATATGCTTTTCTGATTCTCTATTACGCTTTATAAAAGAATTACGTTCTATACGAATATATGCCATATCCTTTTCATCTTTCAAAGTATTTTTTTCAGAATCATTCAATGGCACTTCCATTTGAATTGGAACAAGGCTAATAGTGCTTTCTATGTTATAAGGGCATAAGAGCCTTATTCCTACCAAAAACCACATAAAGCATGCAATCCATTTTGGAGACTTCCAAAACACTATACGCAAGCACAAGATAGCCAATATCATCCAACTGGCATTCATGCCAATTGATAAAATTTTTAAAAAAACACTCTGCATATCTTCCTCCTGTGTTAAATAATCTGAGTACAGGTAAATTTATTCTATCTTTTAATCAATCTTTTTCAATCATCCTTCTTATGTCCTCAATTTCTTTCTCAGACAACTTTTCATGTCTTCCAAATGCAGAAATAAATGCTGGCAGAGAACCTTCAAATGTTTTCTCCACCATATTTACTATTTCTGCCTCCTGTATTTGTTCTTTTGAAACAATGGAAGAAACAATCGTATTTTCATTCTTTATTACTCCCCTCTCAGATAACCTTTTTATTACCGTATACGTTGTTGTACTTTTCCAACCTAATCTTTCTTTGCAAAGTTTTACCAAATTACCACTTTTTATGGGTTCATTTTCCCATAATATAAGGCAAAACTTATATTCACTTTCAAAAACTTTAGGTGTCTCCATCATACTATTCCTTTCTTTATGATATTATAGTTTCTATCAATGACTACTCTATACACTTTTCCAAGTATTCCAATAATTCCTTTGCATCCCCAAGTTTTTCATAAGTACATTCCCGATTGGGCAAAGGTATAAAATACTTTGCATCTTCTCCTTCCAGCGGATACAACCATGACTGATAGTTAATTGATACTTTTTTATAGTCATTACTCTTGCCTCCAGTATAAATCTTATAACACTGTTTGGCAAATTTTATTTCCAATGCCTTTCCTCTTTCCTGCAAAGTTGAAACTTTTTTCTTTAATTTATTCTTCCGCAAAACATGTTCTCCTGTATTGACATAACGCTGTTTTGCCATAAGAATAATTTGTTTTCCCTCCTCTGTATCCGGCGCTATTGTATGCTTTTTACCATCTTTGTAATATATAATATCCTTAACTTTTTCCTTAAAGTAATTTGCTTCTGCATATCCAACAGGTGCATCCTCTTTCTTGTTATGATTCTCTGTAGGTAAAGTGGTGGGAATTGCCGTTGTCGGAACAGCAGTAGAGACAATGGAAGATGGTTTCGTCGTAGAATCTGATGTTTTCTCATTTGAAAACGATGTTTTTTTACTTTCTTCCATATTATTATTTTGATGGTTACACCCTGAGATAAGCACGACCATTATTAGCATAAGATACACTATTTTCTTTGCTTTCATTATAAATAATCTCCTCTCTGTATATTTTTATTAAAATTGCACAAGAAAGCCTTGATTTATCAGCTTTCCTGATACTATTTAAGTTAATTAGTTGATCTAAATATAACCTTATAGATAGTGAATAGGGTATCTTTTTGTACCATTCATAGAAAAATTGATACTAAAAGAAGACGTCTTGGTTTTTCTTATGATTGCCTTCTTTGTCCACCCATTTTTCCTACAGCAACAAACCTCTCATGTCTGACAGGATCATCCATCTGCTACGATCGGAGTCCTAAATTCCTTCGTTCTGTCTATCCATAGCTGGGCTGCCACTTATGCTTTCTAACAGGATCTTTGTCCTATGGAGTGTATCTCCTGTGGCTAAACTGGCTATACTTTTTTCAACTATACAGTTACATCCCTGTTCACAGCACCAATCTCCTTGGCGGACGCTTTCCTGTTTTCAGGTTATTTCTTTCTTGTTACGCTGCCTGTGGCAGTTGTGTTGGACGATGGATATCCTCTATCATTTTTGTTCCATTAAAGACAACACCCTTCGTCATGATCGCAAAGAACACTCGAATCAGCTTACATCCAACGGCTATCATTGCCTGTCGGCCTTTCAACGGATTCTTTATCCGTTTTCTGTAATAATCATAGATCGATCCGAATTCTTGATTGATCCGTATCAATGGTAATACTACTTGATATATGATCTTTCGACCTCGTTTACTGATCGTTGTACGACCTTTGTGTTTTCCAGAACTGTTCTCTACCAGCTCAAATCCAGCATACTTCTGTATCTGTTTCGGGTTCTTAAAGCGACTGATATCCCCGACTTCTGATATAAAACCAGCTACAGTTACTAATCCGATGCCATTCACTGACAGCATCTTATCTGCATTTGGTATCTGCATGGTCAATTCTTCCATCACAGATGTGACCATTTCCAGTTGTTGCTTCTTTACCTTATAATCTTCCAACAACATCTGAATCTCCATGACTGCACCCTGTCCGCCTGGTTTTCCAACACTATCATGCGCAGCATCCACCAGGGTCTTTGCCCTATTCAAACTGGCACCTTTGCCACGCACTTTTTGTTGTCTCCATATCTTTACGATATGATCTGCACCAAGTGCTTTCACCATATCCGGTAATGGTGCTTTCTCTAGGATCATCATTCCTGTTGTCGTATCAAATTTCTTATATACGGTAAGATATTCTGGAAAATATATCTTCAGCCATCTCTGTATCCTGTTGGATGCTGCATTCAACTCCTTCATGATGCGATCTCGGCTGGATGCCACTTCTCTGATCTCTGCATAGATCCCTTCCGGCACATATGGAAAACTGTACCTTCCATCGATCACAAGCTTTGCGATTGTTTTTGGATCTTTCAGATCTGTTTTCTTTGGGCTGTTATCATCCAGTTCCTTTGCTTTCTTAACAGAAGCAGGATTCACGAATGCCAGTTTCATCCCATGATCTTTTACAAACTGATAAAAGGTATACCAGTAATGACCTGTAGGTTCACATCCTATCATTGCTTCATTTTTTCCATGCTTTATGCATATTTGTGTAACCCAGTCATAAAAGCTGTTGAATCCATTGATATCAGTTGAAAATCGAAATACTTTTTTTGTCAACTCTCTCCCTCGGTAATCGAATGCTCTGACATAGTGTTCAGAACTTCCGACTTCTTATATTTCTTAGCATTAGCCATCCAATAATGCCCAAAAGCGTCTGCCCCTCTCCATGTGGATGAAACTTTCGATAATTGATTAGTAGAATTTGTTCTGCAGAACCAATTACTAAAATTCGAAGCGTCTGTTCCTTTCATTGATTTTCCGCCTGCACGTAATGCTTGCGACACAAAATTTGCACAGTCACCACCCATATTTTCAAAATTAGGATATGCTGAATTATGACTGTTCCAATACCTGTCCGTATAAGCAGTTACTTTTGATGGCGAATAAGCAGCCCTTGCTTCTGCTATATAATTTGTCTTTTCATCAGGTTCTTCCTTTTCCATTTCCACAAATGTATATGCACTCACATACGACTTTACTTTATCAACATCAATGCCAACTTCTTCCACAAGTGAATCATAGTTTTCTCTCAAATAATTTAAACATATTTCCCAATCAGAAGTAGTTAAATTATTCCCCATTCTTTGAGAAACCAAATTAACAATATACCCTTCTTCCTCCTCCATCTGTTCCTTTGCAGAATTGACCTCAGAACTGACACTTTCATCATCGTTTTCTTCTGCATATGCAGTGCTAATGCCTGATATACAGAACGTGCCTACAAGGCATACCATGAGTAAAAACGAAATCACTTTAGATATTTTTAGATTATTCATAACAACATTCTCCTTTCTACAACTGTGAATTTTATCATTGTGTCAATAACAAAATCCTTTAAACATATACAACTTCCCCACACACCTATAGCAAATTTTATTTATATATAAAATAAGGCATGGAACTCTAATGCATTAGACAATATTACTCTATCACATTAGACCAACACTGTCAATATAAAGATTGTAAAGATTTATAATAACTTAGGATACAAACACACCCCTTCAACTTAACTGCATATAATATTTATATAAAAATAAGACGTTTATCGTTATCTATATTCATTTTTCCTTTCCGATTATAATTATCTACCTCTACTGTCAAAACCAATATTCTCTGAAAACTCACGCATTTTTTCCCCAATAGATTGCAAAAAAACTCTCCAGCATATTCAGCCCATTGATGGTAAACCGCTTCATGAAATCATATGCTTTTTGCAGTTTTTTCTTCAAAGTTTTATTCTCATCCTCCAGTATCATATTTTCCCGCTTCAGCCGCAGCATCTCATCAAACATGGCGGTTCCTCTCTCGCTTGGCTCAACCCGCCGGTATTTCTCATATTGCTGCATAGCCTGCTCCTTCACAAAGTCCGCCTCTGTCTGTACCTCCTCCGCTTTATCAGATTTTCTTTTCTCTAAATTCCGCACCTGTTCTTCAAGGTTTTGTAGTATTTATAGGAATCCTGTGCTTTGTCCTTGTCAATCTGCACTTTCTCCCAACCCTCTTTTGCCTGTTCCGTTTCCTGCCGGATTTTCTTTACTCTCTCCTCATTTTCCTCTAAAATCTGCTGTTGGGATTGCAGGGCTGTCTCGTTGGTTTCCAATATCAAACTCTAGTCTGCTATTATATCTTTCTGACTGGAAATCTCCTGCTCCAGTTCTTCTACTTCTGCTTTCCGCATTTTCTTCTCATATTCGTAAACCGACAAATGCTTTTCATGCGTTCCCTTTTGCAGCCATTCCATTTGGTATCGTTCCATAATCTCTGCAAGACACTGTTTCTCACTCTCCACCCAGCGTTTCCACTCGGTGTCAAACCGCCCCACCCCGACAAATCCCTGTGCCTTCAACGCTCCTTTTAGGGATACTTTGGTGGATAACCCCGCTTATTTCCAGTCGAAAACGGTACATAATCAATATGCAGATGTGGTGTTTCCTCATCCAAGTGCATGATTGCATTAAATACTTTGAGATTGGGATTTCTCTCTGCGAATCCATTCATATATTCTTCCAGTTATAAATGCTAATATAAGAATGTGCAGAAATGATCATTTAAAAATGTACAAAATCACATTATAATAAATTCTCTACGGAGGAATTTATTATGATATATACACCAAAGATTACTAGTGACATTCCTACAGTATCCTCCTCTTTTTCTATCATATCACAATTTTATCAGCTTTTCTCCTTTCAGACATTGCCCATACGAGTACTTTTTCTTATAAATTTTTATAAACCTATTGATTTTATATGATTTGCTCTTTATAATCAAAATGTTTGTAAAAATTAGAGAGGAAAATATTACTATGCTTACTTTTTTAATTGTTTGTCCTGCCGTTTTTCTGGCTGGACTGATTGATGCGATTGGAGGCGGTGGTGGATTGATTTCTCTGCCAATTTATCTGTTGGCAGGATTGCCTCCTCACAGAGCAATTGCTACAAATAAATTAAGTTCTTCCATGGGAACAGCTGCAGCCACAGTACGTTTTGCAAAAATGGGACATATTAATTTTAACATCGCACTAAGTTGTTCTGTTACGGCTATTTTAGGATCATTTTTGGGAGCTTCATTATCTGTTTATACGAATGAACGTATTATTCAGATTTTTATTTTAGTACTACTTCCAATCCTGTTTGTATATCTTTTATTTACAAAGAAAGATTTTGATTCTTTTGTCCTTGAAATTTCTAAATCAACTTATATCGCAAGTATTTTATCTGCTTTTGTGATCGGTATTTATGATGGATTTTATGGACCTGGAACTGGAACATTTTTATTACTTTGCCTGACACGTTTTGCAGGTCTAGATGTATTAACTGCTTCTGGTGTCACGAAATTTATTAATCTTGTTACAAACTTAACAGCATTAGTTACTTTCTTATTTTATGGAAAAGTGTATTTGCTGCTTGGATTTGTTGCTGGTCTGTGTTCTATTCTTGGGAATCTGATCGGTTCTGGAATGCTTACAAAGAATGCTGATAAGGTTTTAAAACCTGCGATTCTCGGTGTTATTTGTATTTTCTTTGTAAGAACGATCACGACATTTTAATTATTTTATATAAAATTTTGTAAATCAACGTTTTTTTAACTGAGGAATAAAATCATTCGCACTTCATTGCTATTTCTTATTAATTATAGTAAAATTGGTATAGTTTGATTCCATAGGAATCGTATTAAAAATGAATGAAAATAAAGGAAGTGCAAAAAATGGAAACTATCGGAAGAAATGATGCATGCTGGTGTGGCAGTGGAAAAAAATACAAAAAATGCCACTGTCAGTTTGATGAGAAATTAAAAGAATTACAGCAAGAAGGACATATCATCCCATCTCACGATATGATCAAAACTCCAGAACAGATTGAGAAGATCAAAGAAAGCGGAAAAATCAATATCGCTGTTTTGGATTATGTTGCAGAGCATATTAAAGCTGGAGTTACAACACAGCAGATTGATGACTGGGTATATGAACAGACAACATCCCGTGGTGCAATCCCTGCTCCATTAAATTATGAGGGATTTCCTAAGAGCGTTTGTACTTCAGTGAATGATCAAGTATGCCACGGGATTCCTTCAGAAGATGTCGTTTTACAGGAAGGTGATATCATCAACGTCGATGTTTCTACGATCTATCATGGATATTTTTCAGATTCTTCTCGTATGTTCTGTATTGGTGAAGTTTCTAAAGAAAAGAAAAAATTAGTTGATGTTACAAAAGAATGTGTTGAGATTGGTCTTAAGAATGTAAAGCCTTGGGGACTTCTCGGCGATATGGGACATGCAGTGCATATGCATGCTGTAGAAAATGGTTACACTGTTGTCAAAGAAATCGGTGGGCATGGTGTTGGTCTTCAGTTCCATGAAGATCCTTATGTAAGCTATGTTTCTGAACCTGATACTGGTATGGTTATGGCTCCCGGTATGATGTTTACGATCGAACCAATGGTTAATATGGGTACCGACGAATTTTATGTTGATGAAGTTGACGAATGGCAGATCTATACTGATGATGGACAGCCTTCTGCACAGTGGGAAGTTCAGGTTCTTGTAACAGAAGATGGTTACGAACTGATTGCTTATTAATATTCTGATATAAGCCAAAATACTATTTAAAAAATGAAGTATTATGAATAAATAACGTTCATAATACTTCATTTTTGCTATTTTAATATCTTTATATTACTCCATGCACTATAATGTAATTGCTTTCCATCTACTTTATAAGCACGAATTCTTACATAATACGATTTTTTCTTTTTCATTCCATAAATCTTAGGATTGAACTTATAAGTTGAAATTTCTTTTATCTTAGACTTGTTATTCTTAAATTTCTTAGATGTAGAGATTTGAATCTTATAACCATCTGCTTTTTTATTTTTCTTCCATACAATTTTGTATCTTGTACTTTGAGATTTCTTTATATTACTGATCACTGGAGCCTTCAAATATAAAATCTTTTTTGTAGTGCTTTTTGTTCCAGTTGACTCTATAAAATCAATGGAATTAGAAGCATATGCATAAATCTTATATTGATATTTCTTACCATTCTCTACTGTTTTATCTGTATATTGATTTTCTTTTAGTATTTTTAGATCTTTCCACTTACTATTTCCTAATTTTCTCTGAATGCGATATCCATGCGCATTATTTACTTTCTTCCATTGAACTTTAATTCCTTTGTTCGTATTCAATATATTCATGATTTTTGGAGCAGAAAGATATTGGGGTAATGCTGGTCCTGGATCTATAATATCTTCTGGCCAATTGCATATTATATCAGTTTCTGTATTTTGTTCTTCATTCTTTTCTTCTGCAAATACATCACAATCATACGAATTTACGTTACAACTTATTAATATAACTAATGAAATAACCACAATACTTCCATATTTTATGAATTTTTTCATCTTTTTACCCCTTCTTTTCATCTATCTGATAATATATATTATACCACAAAGAAAGAATACTGCATAGAAAGATTTTTTCTCTGTGCCGGAACATTCTAATGAAACGAAAAAAAACATCCTTATCTCTAAGAATGCTTAAATCTTCATATTAAATCTATATATAAAGGATATACCTTCAAAACAACATACAAAAATCTTTCTACATCTCCTACACTTCAGCCTTCTTTGGTTAAAGCCTCGACCGATTAGTAACAGTCAGCTCCA